>OBJA01000864.1_pt1 | contig 23895 bp, 21 predicted proteins | sample 1519751 | NCBI WGS metagenome assembly OBJA01 (sample SAMEA3881238, study PRJEB22517) | soil metagenome | biome: lake sediment; feature: soda lake sediment; material: sediment, water from around vicinity | place: India | collected 2013-12-23 | depth 3 m
GAGCCCCTTGCCGCCGAGGACGAGGACCACCGCCACGACCCCCATGGTGCCGGCGTGAACATCCTTCATGATCGCCAGTTTTTTTGCGCGATCACGGTGGGAGAAAAGAGCATCAGCACTGTCGCACAAGCCGTCCAGATGCAGGGCCCCGCTGATCACCACCAGGTAGAGCACCATGATAAAAGGCGCAACTGCGGCGGGAATGAGCCCGTGGAGCAGGGCCAGGCCCATGCCGATGAGCAGGCCGACCCAGGCAAAGGAAGCGGTTGCCCTGGCTCCGTCAAAGGAGGTGGAACCCAAACGGATAATGGTCAGAAAATTGAGAGCGCTGACAAAACCCCTCACCGTCGACCGCCCTTGACGGGGACGACGATGCCGCTGACCATCAGCAAAACCTCATCGGCCAGGGCGGCGACGCGGCGATTGATGCGCGCCAGCAGGGCACAATAGCTTCGGGTCATGGGGTCGGCGGGAATCACCCCCATGGAGACTTCGTTGGTGACGATGATGGTGCGGCGCGCTGGGGTGGCGAGGAGGGTCAGAAAGTGCTCCAGCGGTTGTTCTGCGGCGACCTGGTGAAAGAGCAGGTTGTTCGCCCACAGGGTCAGGCAATCGATAATAATGGTATCGCAGGGCAGATCCAGCGCCCGTTGATAGGCGTCGGCCAGCAGCAGCTGTTCCTCAATGGTAGTGTAGGAGGCATCCCGTTCCCCCTGGTGAACACGGATTTTGCGGTCCATTTCCGGATCGAGACAGGTCGGCGCAGTGGCGATGTAGGCTTTGCGCGTTGCTGTTGCGGCCAGGGCCAGGGCGTGATGGGTTTTGCCACTGCCGACGCCGCCGCTGATGAGGGTTGTGTATGACATGGTCGCACTCCGTTTGCAGGAAAAAGAAATTGTTTCACACGAAGGCACTAAGGGATAAAGAAGACTGATCAGTCAAAGGTTTTGAGTACTCTGATAACAAGAAAAACACCAAAACTTCAACCTCAGAAAAACTCTTCAAAGTTCCCGTAGAAAAAAACCTGGTTTTTCAGACTTCCTCTGGACTCTTTGTGTTTTTGTGCGAGATTCGTTATTCGGCAGCCTTATTGCAACTCGTCATTTCTCTATCCCCTTTCGCGCCGCGACTCCCTGCCGGTAGTAATGCTTTATTTCACGCATTTCCGTTACCAGGTCGGCTTTTTCCACCAGCTCGGTCGGGGCGTTGCGGCCGGTCAATACCAGTTCGGTGTGGGGCGGGCGCAGGCGCAACAGCTCAAATATTTCATCAATGTCAACCAGCCTCTTGCTCAGGGCTCCGAACAGCTCATCCATCACGATCAAATCGTAGGTACCCGCAGATAGTGCCTGTTGAGCTTCCTCCATGCCGCTGCGGGCTAGCTGGAGGTCTTGTGCAGAGGGTTCACCTCGGATGAAGTCGCCACTGCCGAAGGCACGATGGGTAATCCGATCCTGCAGGTGGTGCAGGGCCGACCACTCCGACGAATCCCCCTTTTTCATGAACTGACAGAAGAAGACTTTCCCCCCCGCTCCGGCGCAGCGCACCGCCAGGCCGATGGCCGCTGTCGTCTTGCCTTTGCCGTTGCCGGTATAAATCTGGATATAGCCCTGTTGCAAGGTGTCATACCTCCGCAGGTTGTGCAACCGCACCGATGATGATGGTCGCCGGATGACTGACCCGGCGCTCAGCGATACATGACAGGACCTCTTCCAAAGTGGTAGAAAAAATCCTTTCCTGTTCGGTCTCCAGGCTTTGACCAATCAGCACCGGCGTGGTGGCAACCATGCCGTGTTTGAGCAACTGGTGGCGGATGACGGGCATGTTTTTAATTCCCATGTAGATGACGATGGTAAAGCCCAGATGTACCAGCGCGTCCCAGCGGTAGCTGGTTTCCAGATTGTCAGTTTTGGTATGGCCGGTGATGAAAACCACTCCCGCTGCCGAACGACGATCAGTCAGGGCGCTTTGGACCTTGGCTGCCAGGGAGGAGGCCGAGGTAACGCCGGGAATGAGGGTGACGCGGGCTCCGGACCTGCGGGCTGCCTCGACCTCTTCCACGGTGCGGGCGAACACCGAAGTGTCGCCGCCCTTCAGACGAACGACGCGTTTGCCCTGACCAAGCTGTTCCGTGATCAGTTCATTGATCTGGGCCTGGGTCCGGCAGTGGGCATCGTAGGGGCGTTTGCCGACATCAATGGCTTCACAGCGGATCTGATCCATGATCGCGGGATGAATCAGGCGGTCGTAGAGGACGACTTCCGCCATGTGGATGGCCTCGATCCCTGCGAGGGTGATGGATTGAGCCCCCAGACCGGCCCCGACGATAGTCAGTTCACTCATGCCATCCTCACAATTCAATGGCCGCTTGTTGCGCGGCCTGTTCCAGCAGCTTCATAAAAGCTCCCCGGACAGCGGGGTTTTCTCCAAGCCCTTCGAGAACCGGAAAGACCTGATAGCCGTCGTTTTCGAGCAGGGTGAGCCACGAATCCTCGTCATCTCCGGCCATATCGTTGCGAGCGTGATCCCCGGCGACATACATGAGGGGTTTTAGCAGCACGTTGCGGGCTCCGGCAATGGCCAGTTTTTCCCGCACTGTTTCGAAATCTGGCAACCCTTCCACCAGGCCGATATAGACGGGGATCCGGTAGTGGCGCTGCAGCAGGATTTCCAGCTCGTAGTAAGCGCCCTGGGCCATGTGTTCGTTGCCGTGTCCCATGTAAACCAGGGCGGCGTCAGCGGCACGGGCAGCATCAATGTCGGGTTTCAGTGCCTGTACCAGCATCTCCAGTTGCTCGCGGTGATGAAAAGATCCCAGCAGCGGTTTGCCGATGGCGACCTGCTCGAAAGGTTGCAGTTGAGGTTTGTGGGTTCTGATAGCAGCCAGGGCTTCCACATGAGCCTCCAGATCGCGGTATTCCTCCCCATCGACGATCAGCAGCGGTTGGACCAGGATTCGGCGGTAGCCTTCATTCTGCAGGTCGGCCATGGCCCCGAGGATATTCTTCACAAAATAAATCTGCTCGGGAACATCCGGAACGTTGCGGCGGTAATCGGCATCCGCAGCGCGTTGATGCCATGTGCGCCGGATGAAGTTGGAGGTGAAGGCCAGGCGAACGGGGGAATGGGGATAGCGGTTTGCTACCTCCCGCAGCATGGCCAGAATCGGTTCCAGGGTTGTCGGGTAGGTGCTGCCGAAGGCTGCCAGGACAATGGCTGTGGACGCAGATTGGGTATTTTTAGTCATGGCCGGATATCCACCAGATAATCGCGGTTGATCATCGCCTCATCAAAGGTCGCCATGGTGTTCAACATGTTAAGGGCGGCGTCGATAATGCCGAAGGCCAGAGGGCAGCCGCTGCCTTCCCCGAGGCGCATGTTCAGGTGCAGCATCGGAGACAGTCCGAGTTCGTTCATGATGTGGTTATAACCGGGTTCCGCCGACAGATGGGAGGGGATCATGTAGTCCCGCACCAGGGGGTTGAGGCGATAAGCCGTCAATGCGGCGGCGGCGGAGATGAAGCCGTCGATAACGACCGGCACCTTGCACCAGGCCGCGCCAAGAAAACAGCCGACCATGCCTGCCACATCAAGGCCTCCGACCTTGGCCAGAACATCAAGGGGATCATTGGGGTCAGGTTGATGAAGTTTCAAAGCGGAACTGATGACCTGCTTTTTCAGCACCAGAACTTCATCAGTGATACCGCCCCCTTTGCCGACGGCGAGGTCGGCATCTGCACCGCTGAAGGCCATATAAACGGCGCTGCTGCAACTGGTATTGCCGATTCCCATTTCCCCGGTGCCGATCAGATTGTACCCTTCATCTACCAGTTTTTTCACCATCTCGATGCCGACGATCAGGGCCTGTTCCGCCTCCGCGCGTTCCATGGCCGGAACCTTGGCAAAATTGGCGGTGCCGGGGCGAATCTTGCGGTCAATCAGGCCGGGATGGGAGATACTCGGTTTGATGCCGATATCCACCACCCGCAGGTCGGCACCGTTGGCGTTGCTGAGGACGCAGATACCGGTGAGATTTTTCAGCATGTTGATGGTCTGAATGGCGGTCACTTCCTGGGGCGCACAGGCAATGCCCTCCTCAACGATGCCGTGATCAGCCGACATGACAATGGTACATTTTTTTCGCGGTGCCGGGGTCATGGTGGCGCTGATGGCGGCGATCTGGACAGCGATATCTTCCAGTCTTCCCAAACTGCCAAGGGGCTTGGCCAGACTGTCGATGCGGGTCTGGGCGGCGTTACGGAATTCGCTACTGGCGGGTTCGATGGCATCAATAACGGTTTGCAGCATGGAGGCTCCTGTATCGAAAAGCTTTTTTCACACGAAGACACGAAGAAAAACAAAAAATCTCCAACGGGAACAGCTGTACATATCAACGTCCCTGTTTGCCATATGGTAAGAGCGAGGGGCGCAATAAAAAACCCGCCACCTGAAAAGACAGGGGCGGGTTTCCGAATTTAAAGCCGCGCGTGTCCACACTCCCTGACCCGGGGAGATAAAAGTGGTTGTGTCGACGGCAGGTCTTCTGACTTGCGAGCTTTCAGCAAAAAACCGCTGCTGAATCAGCAGATCGCCTTCCCGGTGACAACCAGTGGCATGATGATCTGATATTAAGCTCGCTTACAGCGGCGGGTCCGTGGAGGAATTGCACCTCTCTTCCCGTTGGCGCTCCCTGTGGCTAAGGAGCGACAAGCCTTGCGGCACCGGCGAAACGATTCGATTGTGGGTCGGTTATAGCAGATTGACGTGGAGTAAAGTCAAGCCTTAACCGGCTCCCACATGGTTTCCATGACCCTTCGGGCAGAGTTTATCCCGATGTTGTGCCGATCAAGGATACGCCGGACGATGATGACTTTCTTTCTGACAACTTGAAACGGATCACCATGTCCTGCAGGTCATTGGTCTGACTGGAGAGTTCCTCGGAAATCGCGGCACTCTCTTCAGACGTTGATGTTGTTCGTAAATTGACTTCATTCAGTTGCGCAAGGCCTTCATTGACCTGAGAGATCCCCAGGGATTGTTCGTGGCTGGCAGCCGCTATTTCCGCGACCAGATCGGAAACCTTGCCGATATCCTGGACGATTTCATCAAGGGTGCGAGCGGTCTGCTGGGCAATCGCAGCGCCGTTATTGGTTTTGTCAACCGAACCCTGAATCAGGGTGGTGGTCTCACTTGCCGCCTTGGCGCTGCGAGTGGCGAGGTTGCGGACTTCTTCGGCAACGACAGCAAAACCCTTACCGTGTTGTCCGGCGCGGGCGGCTTCAACAGCGGCATTTAGCGCCAGCAGATTGGTCTGGAAGGCGATTTCATCAATCACTTTGATGATTTTGTTGATGTCCTGGGCGGAGTGTTTAATTTCTTCCATGGCAGAAACCATGGTGCGCATCTGCTGGTTCCCCTGTTCAGCAGCAGCCCGCACTTCCACGGATAAGGTATTAGCTGTTGCCGCATTTTCGGCGTTGTTGCGGGTCTGTTCATTCATCTGAGTCATTGACGCAGCGATTTCTTCCAGGGCAGCAGCCTGCTGGGTTGCGTCATTGGCCAGAGAAGAGCTGGTATCGGCAACCTGCACCGCCCCTGAGGCGATCTGGGCACTGGCTTCCTGGACCGTACCCATGGCACCGGTCAGTCCCTGGCAGGCTCTGGCAAGGGGCTTGGCAATCAGTCCTTTGGCCTGAAAGGTGAAATCTCCATCGGCCAGACGATTGAAGGCTTCCAGCACTTCATCCCGCAGGTTGTCAGCGAAACGGTTGAGGGCTTCAGCCAGACGGCCCAATTCATCACTGCGTCCGGTCTGAATACGATGATTGAGATTGCCGCGTTCCAGGTCATCGATCATTTCAAGGGACTGGCGCACCGGTCGGACTACCGAGCGGGTCGAGAAAACGGCGATGAATCCTCCGAGGGACGCAAGAAGAACCAGCAGGAGAACACTTGACCAGGCAATGGTCGACGCCAGGGCAGCATCGGCCTCATCGAGAGAATGGATGATCTCAAAAGCACCGTGCATTTCCCCGGCTTTCCAGTTTTCCATTCTGACGCCGGTCGGATCCAGCCCCTGCGAGTTGCCCCAATACTCCTGGGACTTTTCCGGGTTACCGTGACAATACAGACAGGTTTCACTCAGGTAAACGGCACGAAAATAGTGAACAGAATTGGTTTCTTCATTAATTTCATAGTATTCGTCAAGGCGCTCGCTGCTCATCTTTCTCAGGACGCGACTTTCCATGGCGTCGGGGTTGTTTTGCGGATTGCGCGGCTGGAATTTGGGAACCTTGAAGATGTAGCCCCCTTCCTGAGCATTGCGCATGGCCGAATTCCAGGCCGAGACCACCGGCACCGCAGACAGAACTTTATCGTGCTGCCCCTTGTCGGCCCACTCTCTGAGGTCGTTAACAGAGAACAGCCCCAGTTGCCATTTATCCTCCATTTCCTGGCGGACTGACTCGACGGTACGAGCCAGGATGCGCGATTTGTCGACAACACTTTCCACAGTGCTGGATTTTTCATGGTGATAGAAGCCAAAAAACAGCCCCAGCAACAGAATGGCTGGGAAAAGAATACCGCCACTGATCAGTTTGGTACGCAGCGAAAGTCTTGTCATGAGTTTCTCACTTGAATAGGTAAGCATTATCAAAATATGGTCGGATGATTGTAGTTGGATGATTAAAAATTGTCAATTGTCAACAGCTTGGGAAACGGCATCTCTCGGGAAGGGTAGCGGTATGAACACTACAGGATCTTGCTGCCGCATTACGTCATCGTGATATCCAATGGGGCATCGCCGTCGGGCTCTTTTTCCAGAGGCGATAACTGCCGTTATCTGCATTGACGCCGATCCGCGCCTGATGAGTACCCTGGGCTGTGCCCCTTCGCAGTTTTACGATAGATACCTGTCTTGGTCAGATTGGCATTTTCAATCGTGATAAAAACATGCAACAATACAAGTTTGATCAACAAATTGTTCATGCTGAATTGAATAGAAAGGAATCACACCATGGTTTTTGAAAAGATCGGTTTGCAGGTGCCCAAAATCCTGCTCCCCAGAAAAGAAGTCGATGTGCGGCGTTGGGCGGTGATTGCCTGTGACCAGTATACCTCCGACCGGGATTACTGGCGAAATCTGGACGAGCAGGTCGGGTTGGCACCATCGACCTTGCGCCTGACCTTGCCGGAAGTCTATCTGGAAGATTCCGATGTCGAAGAACGTATCCAGGCGATCAATCGGACCATGGAGAATTATCTGGCCCAGGGTGTTCTGGAAGAGCAGCCCCCCGGTTTTATTCTGGTTGATCGCCGTACTTCTGCGGTGCCGTCGCGCAAGGGTCTGATGGTAGCTCTTGATCTTGAACGTTATGACTACCGCCCCGGCTCTCAGAGCCTGATCAGGGCCACCGAAGGAACCATCGTCGAACGCTTGCCGCCGCGTATTCGTGTGCGGGAAAACGCCTCCATTGAGCTTCCTCATATCATGGTGCTGATTGATGATCCCCAGTGTACGGTCATTGAGCCGCTGTTCGAGGAGAAACTGGAGCAGCTATACGATGTTGAATTGCTGTGCAAGGGCGGTCATTTAAAGGGCTATCGGGTCGACCAGCCCCGGTTGTTCGAACAGGTTGCCGAGGCACTGGAAAAGCTGGCAGATCCCCAGTCCTATCGCAACCGCTATAATGTTGAAGGGGAAGTGATGCTCTATGCCATGGGGGACGGTAATCACTCGTTTGCCACCGCCAAGGCGATCTGGGAAAACCTCAAAGCGCAGAGCAACGATCCCGGTGAGGTCATGGATCATCCTGCCCGCTTTGCACTGGTCGAACTGGTCAATGTCCATGATCCCGGCCTCGAATTTGAAGCCATTCACCGGGTGCTTTTCGATATCGACCCTGAACTGCTCCAACAACAGATTACCCATTTTTTTGCCCGCCGAGGGACCCCCCTGACCATGACTCCCTGCTCCGATTTACAGGCCGCCACAGCTTATCTTAACGAAATACAGGGGGAACACACTTTTGTGATGGTGGCAGCGGGAGACTATTACGCCTGCGATATTGCCGAGCCGGAATATACCCTGGAGGTCGCCTCCCTGCAGGCGTTTCTGGATGATTTTATGACGTACAACGAAAAGGCTCGTATCGATTACATCCATGGTGAGCACGAGGTCACTGCTCTGGGCAGCAAAGCAGGCAGTGCCGGTTTTTATCTGCCGTCGATTTCCAAGCACGACCTGTTCCGTACCATTGTGCTTGACGGTGCCCTGCCGCGTAAAACCTTTTCCATGGGCGAGGCTGATGAAAAGAGATTTTACCTGGAGTGCCGCCGTATCAAGAAAGAAGGCGCATGAAGTCAAAAACGCCACCTGTAAAATATATTGTCTTCGATCTGGGCAAAGTTCTGATCGATTATTGCTATGATGATTTTTTTGCCCTGTTGTCTTCACGAGGTGTGCAATCCTGTGAAGTGGAAGACTTTTTAATACGGGTGCGTTTGCATGACTATGAGCATGGCCGCTTAACCTGCGCCGATTTTCTTGCTGGAATCAATCGTTTGCTTGATCATCCCCTGGATCAAGATCAGCTGATGATCGCCTGGAACGGGCTTTTTACGCCGATTCCGGAGATGCTGGAATTAGCCGCCCAGCTGAAGAGCCGATATCCGGTTTATCTGCTTTCCAACATCGGCAAACTGCATTGGGAGTATTTGCTTTCAACATACGGACTCGATACTGTTTGTCACGATCGTCTGGCGTCATTTGAAGCAGGAGCCATGAAGCCTGCAGCTACTATTTACCAGGCTGCGCAGCAACGGTTCTTTCTTGAGCCGGCAAATACCCTGTTCATTGACGACAAGGATGAAAACATCCGTGGTGCGATCAGCTGTGGCTGGCAGGGATTTGTCCATCGTGATCCGTGCACAACCAAAACCCTCTTGCATAGAATGATCGGCCTTGCCGGTTGTGAGAAGGTCTGATGGACACATTTTTTCAGCTGTTTGATCGTTTTTTGCCGCGCCGTCTGCAGATCAAACTGAGCCTTCTGGTGACGGTGTTGTTGATTGTCCTCGTCAGCCTGATCGGCGCTCTGTTTTCCGATTTTTCCGAACGGGTACTGCGTGAACAGTTGGGTCGCAAAGCCCTTGACCTCTCTTATTCCGTGGCGCTGAATCCGCTGATCAGGCAAGGGATTGAAACCGGTGATGTTCCTTCAGTGCAGGCTTTTGCCGAAAATTTGCGACTGGCAACCAAATCCGAATACATCGTTGTTGGTGATCGTAATGGAATCCGTTTATCTCACCCTGAACCGGATCGGATCGGTCAGCCTTTTGTCGGTGGTGACCTCGGTCCGGCGTTAACTGAAGGATTGTCCTACGTTTCTGAAGCGGTAGGAACCCTGGGGCCGTCGCTACGAGGGATCGTCCCGGTGCTGGACGAGGAAAAAGAGATCATCGGTTTTGTTGCCGTCGGCTACCTTACCAGTCAGATTGAGGAACAAATTCGCAGTCAGCGCTTTGAAATCCTCGGTTATGTCGCTGTGGTGTTATTATTTGGCGTTTTTGGCGCAACCCTGATCGCACGCGGTTTGAAGGCTGCCATCATGGGCCTTGAGATCCATGAGATTGCAGCTCTCTTCAGTGAACGCAACGCCATTATCGGATCGATTCGTGAGGGGATCATTGCTGTAGACGGCAAAGGGTTTCTCACCTTTGTCAATACGGCCGCGTTGATATATCTTAATCGCACTACCATGGACGACATGCGCGGACAGCCTCTGGCCGAAGTCTGCCCTTGTCCCGATCTGGCGGATGCCCTGAGAGCGGGGAAGCAGGCCCTCGATCAGGAGATGCTCCTGGTCGGACGTGTCATGCTGGTCAATGTTGTGCCTCTGCCGTCCCCCGGCGGCGGTTTGGTTGTCAGTTTCAGGCCCAAGGATGAGCTGGATCGATTGACGCGAGAGCTCACTCATGTTCAGGAGTATTCCGAGCTGCTGCGCGCCCAGACCCATGAATATTCCAACAAGATGCACACCATCGCCGGACTGATCCAACTCGAAGCCTATCAGGAAGCCCTTGATCTGGTCATCACTGAAGCCAGTGGTTATCAGGAGCTGGTGCGCTCCCTGGCAGTTGCCGTTCCTGATCCGGTGATTGCCGGACTGATCCTGGGAAAATACAACCGCGCCTGTGAACTGAAGATTGTTCTGGAATTCGATCCCGAGAATTCCTTCGCTGACCTGCCTGCCCCTCTTGATCGTGATACCCTGGTAACCATTTTGGGCAATCTTCTTGACAATGCTTTTGAAGCAGTGCGCGAACGGGGCGAACAGATGCTGGTCCGCCTGTATCTTACTGATCTTGGTCCTGACCTTGTCATTGAGGTAGAAGATTCCGGGGTCGGGATTGCTTCTGCTGTGGCCGATAATCTCTTCGAGCTGGGGGTGACCACCAAGGAAGGGAAGGGGCGCGGTACCGGACTTCCGTTAGTCAAACACGCGGTCAAACGCCTGCATGGGGAAATCACCTACAGTGAGGGGGAGCTGGGTGGAGCCCTCTTTACCGTCATTATTCCCAAAACACAGGAGGCAAACTGATGACGACAGAAACCATCAGAGTGTTGGTGGTCGAGGATGATCTGCGCATCGCCGATCTGCATCAGCGCTTTGTCGGTAAACTCGAGGGCTTTGAGGTTGTGGGCGTGGCCGGACGTATCGACGATGCCAGGGAAATGATCGAAGTCCTGCAGCCCGATCTGGTTCTTCTTGATCTGTTTTTTCCTGAAGGCAACGGCATGGATCTGTTGCGCCATATTCGTGCTGCGGAACAGCCCTGCGACGTGATTCTGATTACCGCTGCGCGGGAAATGGCCACCCTGCAGAATGCCCTGCGGGGTGGTGTTTTCGATTATATCGTCAAACCGGTATTTTTCCCTCGCTTTCAGGAAGCCTTGCAGAATTTTCGCACCCTCCATCAGGCTTCCCGAAGTAGCGATACTCTGGAACAGAAAGATATCGACCGCCTTCTCCATGCCCAGATTCCCACCGAAGCGGACAGCGTGGCTGTTCCCAAAGGGATTGATCCCCTCACCCTGACCAAGGTCCGTCAGGCCTTTGCTGATCAGCAACTGAAGGATTTTAGTGCCGAAGAGGTGGGCCAGATGATCGGCACCAGCCGCTCTACCGCGCGTCGTTATCTGGAATATCTCACCACGGAAGGCTATCTGAAAGCCGATCTGATTTACGGGGTTGTCGGGCGACCGGAACGTCGCTATACCCGTCAATGTTAATGCTCCCTGACGGTTTCACCTCCGCTTTAGAGCCGTGAACACAATCATCATAATCTCCACAATAGAATAAATTCTTTTTAAATCCTTAATATTTACAGTTTTTGTTAGAACTTCTAGGGTGATTTCAACAAGAGTTCCGCCGAGCTTGATGCTCGCGGTTTACTGGTCACCCCCTTCTGGGAAAAGGAGTCTGCCATGTTGTATATCCAGTTTCTGTTTCTGCTGCTGATTCTCTATATCGGGAGTCGCTACGGCGGTATCGGTCTGGGCGTCGTTTCCGGTATCGGTCTGTGTATTCAGGTCTTTGTTTTCAAAATGCCGCCAACCAGCCCGCCGATCACTGTTATGCTGATTATTATCGCCGTGGTCACCTGTGCCGCCATTCTTGAAGCGGCCGGAGGCCTCAAGTACATGCTGCAGAAAGCCGAGCGGCTGTTGCGGTCGAAACCAAAAATGGTGACGATCCTTGGGCCGTTGGTCACCTATACCATGACCTTCATGCTTGGAACCGGCCATGCTGTGTATACCATCATGCCGATCATCGGTGATGTTGCCCTGAAAAACGGCATCCGCCCGGAACGGCCCATGGCATCGGCTTCCGTCGCTTCACAAATGGGGATCACCGCCAGTCCCATTTCCGCCGCTGTCGTCTACTATCTGTCACAGATGACGGATCTGGTTCCCAATCTAACCCTGATGTCAATCCTCATGGTCACGGTTCCCGGCACTCTGGCCGGTGTAGTGCTCATGTCTCTTTACAGTATGCGCCGTGGTGTCGAACTGGAAGATGATCCCGAGTATCAGCGTCGTCTGCAGGATCCCTTGTGGAAAAAGCGGATTGAGGAAACCACCGCAACAACCCTTGACGAGACCCTGCCGACCTCAGCTCGCAATGCGGTATTTATTTTCCTCCTGGCATTGGCTTCCATCGTTGTCGTTGCCATGGTCCCCGAGCTGCGCACCCTCAATGTGGGTGAGAGGCCGATCGGTATGGCCGTTATCATTCAGATGATGATGCTGGCCTTCGGTGGCCTGATTCTGATCGTCACTAAAACAAAGGCCTCTCTGGTGCCGGAGGGTGTGGTTTTTAAATCCGGTATGGTTGCCGCCATCGCCATCTTCGGTATTGCCTGGATGAGTGATACGTATTTTAAATTTGCCCTGCCCAGCTTTCAAACCGGTATTACTGAAATGGTCACCTCTCATCCCTGGACCTTTGCCCTGGCCATGTTCGTGGTATCGGTCGTGGTCAACAGTCAGGCAGCAACCTGCCGGATGATGCTTCCCGTCGGTCTGGCTCTGGGCTTGCCACCGGCCCTGTTGATCGCGATTATGCCCTCATCCTACGGCTACTTCTTCATCCCCAACTATCCGTCGGATATCGCCACCGTCAACTTCGACAGTACCGGTACCACCAAAATCGGTAAGTGGTACTTCAACCACAGCTTCATGGTACCGGGTCTCATCGCTGTACCCACAGCTTGTGTCGTCGGCTACGTCATCGCCATGATGGTTATCGGCATGTAAACACAGAACCATAGCAGTCCCACCGCCCTTTGTGTCTCCTTGACGCAAGGGGCGGTGGTGTTTAAAAAAAGCTTTCTTGCCTCTGCCTTCGTGAAAGGTTAGCATCTGCTTTGACGAAGGGGGGAAAGCATGAGCTCTCACAAGCACAACCATGATTATAACCGCAACCACCCGCTGAAAAAGCTGGTGCGTTGCGGTTTTTTTCGTTTCTGCTCAAGAAGTGCGACTTTTTTTGTCACTCAGGCAGGATAGGGTGTTCGGGCGAGGGGGAGAGGTGCCGGGCGGCAAAGCCGCCCGGCAGTATCCCCGCAGTGCGGGGAACGAGTTTCTTCCGGCGGCAACAGGAATTCGCATACCGGTTCATCCCCAGTTTTGGGGAACTTGTAGAGAGATTAAATTATTCAATGCCTTGATGTCTACAGAAATTCACATACTTTATTGACTTGTGTGTTTGATAAGCATATTCTTTCCCTGTTTAAGTGAAGGTGGAGGAGTCTTCTATGGCAAAGAACGATAGTTGGTTTGAAAAACTTCTCCGAGCGGCAAATCAAGCTGCACCGAATGGTATTGCCGCCCAGGCATTGATTTTCGGATTTCTTCTGGTACTGAGGAGGTAGCTGGATGAAACTGGAGGGGTATTTTAATTACTGGGGAAAAACAGCTGATGATGGCAGTTACCATCTCCTCCCATATCACTGTTTGGATGTGGCGGCAGTGGGGTGGCTGCTCCTTGCACCGGACAGAACTCAGTCAAAATGGCTCAGCACAAAACTAGGTGTTTCAGCTGAATGGCTTAGGCGGTGGTTTGTTTTTTGTCTGGCGTTGCATGACATCGGCAAATTCGCGACAGCTTTTCAGGGTCTCAAGCCTAACTTGTCCGAACATCTCGTCTCAGCCTCACAGAGCATGCCTTACGATGAGCGACACGACAGCCTGGGGTTTCTTCTTTGGCGGAGCGTTTTAAGTCCGTATTTGAGTGCTTCTGACTCAGAAGCCGCTATTGGTCTCTCGTTTAATCAGCTTCGTGCCCTTGATTCTTGGTTGAGAATTGTGACCGGTCACCACGGCATTCCTCCTAAAGAGACTTTGAGCCGTCATCAAAATTATTTTACCGAAAAGGATGAACAAGCAGCAAAGGCTTATTTGCAGGCTGTCTCGCGACTTTTTCTGAGTGATATTGAACTTGAAGTACTGGCAGATAAGCAGTTCAAGAAAGGACTGCAACAATATTCGTGGATTCTGGCCGGAACAACCGTATTGGCGGACTGGCTTGGGTCCAGTCTCCCCTCCGACCAATATTGCCAGCATAAAATTCCTTTGGCAGAATACTGGTTTAAGAAGGCTTTACCCCAAGCTGAACAAATTCTTTTCGCTGCGGATATCACCCCGACAACTTGCTCGCCATTTTCCGGCATTCAGCACTTGTTTCCCTTTGTCGAGCAACCAACCCCTCTACAGGAATGGTCGGTCTCCGTTGACGTCAACAGTCAGCCTCAACTTTTTATATTTGAGGATGTCACCGGGGCGGGGAAAACCGAAGCTGCGGTGACATTGTGTCATCGTCTGTTGGCAGCTGGGGCCGCAGACGGTATCTATGTCGGTTTGCCGACAATGGCAACAGCCAATGCCATGTATAGGCGACTTGGAAAAGCCTACAGGCGCCTGTTCAACCCTGAAAAAAAACCTTCTCTGGTATTGGCGCATGGAGCGCGGCATCTGTCCGATATCTTTCATGAATCTGTCGGCTTGCCGAACCAAACAGAAGAAAGTGGGGAATACGCCAACGGGGAATTAAGTGGTGAGGCCTATTGTAATGCCTGGCTGGCAGATAGCCGCAAAAAGGCTTTGCTTGCCGAAGTCGGCGTTGGAACGCTTGATCAAGCTCTATTGAGTATCCTGCCCGCAAGGCATCAGTCACTGCGCCTACTTGGCCTATCACGAAAAATCCTGCTTGTTGACGAAGTTCATGCCTACGATCCCTATATGAATATATTGTTGCAAGCTCTTTTACAGTCGCATGCGGCCAACGGTGGTAGCGCCTTACTTCTTTCTGCGACTTTGCCTCATAAAATGAGAGAAGAGTATGTCAAGAGTTTTTGCGCCGGTATTGAATGTGGAGTTCCTGTTCTGACGAAAAATAAGGACTATCCTCTGGTAACTCATGTAGCGCCGGATGTGTTTTTTGAAGAAAAGGTTGCAACACGCGGGGATTTCGTTCGTTCCATCGCCATAGACTGGTTAATAAACGAGCAGGAAGTAGTTGAACTTATTTGTGAGCAGATTGAACAAGGACGATGCGTCTGTTGGATACGTAATACAGTTAGCGATGCTCGTGCGGCATTCGATGCGTTGGCGCGTTGCGAGTGGATGAAAGCGGAACAGATTTCTTTGTTTCACAGTCGCTTTGCCATGATCGATAGGCAGCGCATTGAAAATGAAACACTGACCTTTTTTGGTGAAGACTCAAATGCGGAAACTCGTCGTGGTCGAGTGCTTGTCGCTACGCAGGTCGTCGAGCAGTCCCTTGATCTGGACTTTGATGTATTGATTTCTGATCTGGCACCGATTGATTTGCTCATTCAGCGTGTTGGTCGCGAACATCGACATGTCAGAGATGAGTTTGGCAACAGGATTCGTGAAAAGGGATCAACGGATCGACGTGCCCACCCCGTGTATTACATTTTGGCTCCCGAGCCCAATAACTCACCCGAGGGGACCTGGTTGAAAGACGTGCTGCCGGGCACACAAGCAGTTTATCGGCATGTCGGCCAGCTTTGGTTGACACAACAGATTTTACTGAAAGAAAAGGTGATTGAGCCCACAAGAAATTCCCGAATCTTGATTGAGGAAGTCTTCGGGGAAGACGCTCAAGATCGAATTCCCGAGACTTTGCTTGATTTATCCTGGGAAGCGGAAGGCAATGCCGGAGGAAAACGTGGCATTGCCCGTCTAAATCGGCTGGATATGTCCAAAGGTTACTCCAGGCGTAGTGCCGAGGATAGTGGCGGCTGGGATGAGGACACCAATATTCCTACCCGGCTTTCAGAGCAGGCGGTGGATGTCGTTCTGGTTATTGAGAAGAAGGGACAATTGCAGCCCTATGCTTCGGTGGAAAGGTTTTCATGGGATATGAGTGCGCTTAGCTTGCCAAAAAGGGAATGGGAACAGGTGCAAAAAATGATTCCGCAACATTTACTATCTCATATTGATGAATTACGGCAAAAAGAAGGTGCACTTAATTGGGTGGAAGTATTGCCGTTGGTCGATGAATTGCTGCCCTGTTACGATCAGAATAAAGGTTGGAGCCTGAAACAAGGAGGTAACAAGTGAATTTGATTAAAGATACCTGGTTGCCGGTTCTGCGGGAGAACGGGCCGGATAAAATTGCCCCCTGGCAAATTTCCGATACGATTAACCCGGTTCTGGAAATAGCTGCTCCAAGGCCGGACTTTCAGGGGGCTCTCTATCAATTTTTGATAGGTTTGCTGCAAACATGTTTCACGCCAGAAGATCACGAGGATTGGCTGCAATATTGGGACAAAATGCCGACGGTTGAAGAGTTGAAAGGCCGCTTTGAAAAAGTATCTTCCGCGTTTGAGCTGGAGAACCCCTCTGGTCCGGTGTTTATGCAGGATTTTGACTTGAAGGCAGGTGAGAAAAAAAATATCGCAGGTTTGCTGATTGAATCTCCCGGCGGCAAAACGATCAAAGACAATCTCGATCTTTTTATTAAGAGAGGAGTGATAAAACAAGCCTGTGCTTCTTGCGCGGCGACAGGCTTGTTTACACTTCAGACCAATGCTCCCTCCGGGGGGGTTGGCCATCGGGTTGGCTTGCGTGGCGGAGGCCCGCTAACAACACTAGTGGTGTCGGTAGAAAGCACGACTCTCTGGAAAAATCTTTGGCTGAATGTGTTGGACAAGGGATGGATTGAATCTTCAGAAATTGAAGTGAAGTCAAGAGTTTTTCCCTGGATGGGGCCAACGCGCATCTCTGACAAAGGCGGAAAAAAAACGACACCGGAAGATGTTGATTCTCTTCAGATGTACTGGGGTATGCCACGACGCATCCGCATGGATTTTGTAGAAGCTGAAGAAAGTCGTTGTGATCTGTGCGGCGATAATGCCACACATTTTGTTGAAAATTACCAAACCCAGAATTATGGGACGAATTATGAGGGTGCGTGGGTGCATCCGCTGACACCGTACCGTTTTGACCCCAAAAAGGAAAAACCGCCATTGTCATTAAAAGGGCAGCAGGGAGGCTTGGGTTATCGGCATTGGTTGGGCGTAACAATGACGGATCAAGCATCCGGCGATTGTGCCGCCAAGGTTGTGCGGGCATATATGGAAGAGCGAGTTCACAGCCTTCAGGGAGGAGCTGTCGCCAGACTGTGGTGCTTTGGCTACGACATGGACAACATGAAAGCGCGTTGCTGGTATGACCATAAAATGCCACTTCTTAAACTAGACGTCGCGCAAAGAAAAAATTTGTTGCATTGGGTAAAGGAGTTGCTTGACGCCGCAAGAGATGTTTCAGGGCTTATAAGAAACCAGCTCAAAGAAGCCTGGTTCAGGCGAACCAAAGATGTCAAAGGCGACATGAATGCTGTTGTCACAGAATTCTGGCAACAGAGTGAAAAGGATTTCTACGTATTACTGAAGCGTCTTTCCAATCTTCCCGGCGAACAGCGCCTTGCTCCACCTGAAATCTATGAATCTTGGGTAAAAACAATCCAAAACCTTGCACTTGATCTGTTTGATTCCTGGGCGCTGGAATCCCCGGCTGAGGACGTGGATATGAAACGTATTATCGGCGCCAGAAAAGAACTTAAAAAGAAGCTTCACACCAGCGCGGCGATGAAGAATTTACGTGATAAATCTTCAAATTGAAAGGAGGCCATAAAATGAGTGATCACGAGTTATGGACCGAGGACGCACGACAAAAATTGTATTTCTGGTTTAATTGGCTTGATGAAAATAGAGGAGATCGCGCTCGTTTGCGGCGAGCCGAAACTCCTGATGATGTGTTGTTGACGGAACCCTTTTTTAATTTTTTGCGGCAGATGCCTGACAGTTGGGCAAGGCAATGGAATCTTCCCATTGCTGCTATGGTAGCCGCTGTTCTTGCCCACGTCAAAGAAAATGAAGGGAAAAAAACTTTTGCCGCCCAGCTTGCCTCGCCTAAACCAGGTACTGATAGATCCCGCATGAGTGAGCTGCGTTTTCAACAGTTGCAAAAAAGCCGTACACCAGATGAGTTTTTTCGGCGTTTGATTCGTGCTGTCAAACTGGCGGACGGGCAGGTGAATATCGTGTCACTGGCGGACAGTATTCAGCGCTGGATGAATGAATATCGTTTTGGAACAAGCCTGAAACCATTTGACCGGTTAGCGGTGCGATGGGCGAGCGATTATTACACAGCGAAATAATTTTTACATAATCATAGATAAGGAGAAAATTCATGAGTCGTTTCATTCAATTGCACCTGTTGACTTCGTATCCCCCGGCAAATCTCAATCGTGATGATCTTGGTCGACCAAAAACCGCCAAAATGGGAGGCATTGATCGGTTGCGTGTTTCATCGCAAAGCTTGAAGCGGGCTTGGCGAACATCTGATCTGTTTGAGCAAGCTATGAAAAACCATCTTGGTAAGCGCACGAAAGAGATGGGTCGGAAGGTTTACGCACGATTGGTTGAAAAAGGTGTTGCACACGCAGAAGCTTTGACGTGGGCCGGCACTATTGCAGGTGTTTTTGGAAAATTGAAAAAGTTGACAGATAAAGAAAAGGAAGCAATTAAAAAATTATCGTTGGCAGAGCGCAGAGAAAAGGAGCTTGAGGAAGTAGAGATTGAACAATTGGCATTTATTGATTTGGAAGAAGAACTGGCCATACTTGATCTGGCTAGTCTAATTGCAGACCGAAAAGAAGGCCCACAACCTGACGAGCTCAATCTGTTGCGTCATAAAGCAACTTCTGTTGACATTGCTTTGTTCGGAAGAATGCTGGCTTCAAGCCCCGCATACAATGTTGACGCCGCCTGCCAGGTCGCCCATGCCATCAGTGTGCATCCGGTAGTGATCGAAGACGATTATTTCACGGCAGTTGATGATTTGAATGACGGCAGTGAGGATGCCGGTGCCGCACATATCGGAGAAACAGCTTTTGCTGCCGGTCTTTTTTACTCTTATATTTGTATTAACCGTGATCTGTTGGTGGAAAATCTGGGCGGGGATGAGGATCTGGCGCAAAGAGCTATTGCCGCACTTACCGAAGCCGCCGTCAAAGTTGCTCCCAACGGTAAGCAGAACAGTTTTGCTAGTCGCGCTTACGCCAGTTATGTGCTAGCGGAAAAAGGTGATCAACAACCTCGTTCCTTGTCGGTCGCCTTTTTGAAACCGATCGACAGCAGAACTCTTTATCGGGATGAACAGGATTTTGGTACCGCCGCTGTGGCAGCGCTGGAGACACATCAACAGAATATAAATATGGTTTTTGGTGATTGTGCCGACGAAGGCTATGCGATCAATGCTTTGACTGGTGAGGGAAAGATGGAGGAATTGCTTGAATTTGTCGTCGGTTAAGGAGGCATGAATGAAACATTTGGTTTTTCGCCTCTACGGGCCACTGTCCGCTTGGGGAGAAATTGCCGTTGGTGAATCGCGCCATTCTGCAGTTTATCCGAGCAAGTCGGCACTTCTGGGCTTACTGGCTGCTGCACTCGGTATTCGGCGCGATGATGAAGAGCGTCAGGGTGCACTGTTCTTAGGATACCAATTTGCTGTTAAGGTTTTGCGAACTGGGACGTTGTTGCGGGACTATCACACGACGCAAGTTCCAGATTCAGTCGGTAAGTCGATCTATCGCACTCGTCGTGAGGAATTAATTCGCGGTAAAGCGCGCCTGGGGACAATTCTTTCCAGTCGAGAATATCGTTGTGATGCAATGGCGCTGGTGGCTGTCAGATCCCGTGATGCGGCCCCATACTCTCTGGATTTGCTTCGAGAAAAATTATTAAAACCGGAGTTTCATCTTTATCTCGGACGCAAGTCGTGCCCACTTGCTGCTCCCCTTGATCCTGTTGTCAAAGATTGGAACAGCTTCGGACAGGCTCTCGATGAAGCTGAACTAAAATCCTTGATGATTGACTCCACCGAAGAGCAACGATGGCTTCCTATGGAAAGCCAGGTTCGCTACTACTGGGAAGGAGAAGACAACACATTAAAGTCACAGCAAATCTTGACTCGCTACGATCAGCCTCTGTCACGAGTTCGTTGGCAATTTGCTCAACGTACGGAAAATTTGCGTATAGGAAAGGGGGAGGTCTGATGTATTTTTCACGAGTCCAGCTCCAGCCAGATCTTCATCACTCATCCCAGTTGGGTCATGTTTTGATGACAAACCCTTATGGGTTGCATCAATTGCTATGGGATCTTTTCCCGGCAGAAAAAGAACGCACCTTTTTGTTTCGAGAGGAGATTGTCAAAGAGCAATTGAAAAATCAAAGATGTGTTAAAGGGGGACCACTTTTTTTTCTTGTTTCCAAACATGAGCCGGTAAATGAGACTCCTATTTTTATGGTTGAGAGTAAAAAATATGTTCCGATAATCAACAAAGACCAGCACTTTAATTTTAAATTACGTGCTAACCCTGTAATAGCTAGAAAAGCATTGGGGAAAAAACACTCAACTCGCCATGATGTATTCATGGACGCTCAACGAAACTTGCTCGGAGAACTTGCTTGTTACCTTGGTCTTTCTGATTACGAAAATCTGAAAAAATCGATTTTGCGCCATCGTGTTTTTTGTGCTTGGAGAAAATCGGAAAATCGCCCCTGCACTGAAAAGTTGCGAGAAGTTATTCGAACCAATAAACGATTTGAGTCGTTGTTGGAAAACAATCTGACGCCGGTGCAACAGTTTGAGTGGGCACTAAAGGCCGCTTCTGATTTCGCACTAGAATCCTGGTTGCGGGATAAGGGAACACGGAATGGTTTTGAGCTTGTCGACGAAGAAAGCATGAACGGCAGAGTACGATTGCAGTTTCAGGCAGAAGGTTATCGTTGGCACGCCATGCCCAGAAAAGGCAGGAACGCTGGCTTCAGCTCTGTCGATTTTGATGGGAGTCTCAGAGTTGTTAATCCTTCGTTGTTCAAAGACATGTTGTTCAATGGAATTGGTCCCGCCAAGGCTTTTGGTTGTGGACTGATGATGGTACGGCGAGCTTGCTGAATATTATCCATCTCGCCAAAGCCTTTGGCTGTGGCCTGTTGTCTATAGCACGGGTTTGAGGGCTGATTATTTATCAAAAAATAGGAGGGGGACAAGGCATGACAATGCGAATTGATGTTTTCAAGGGCCGGGAAATCAGACGCACACTGCACAACAACGAGTGGTGGTTTTCGGTTATTGATGTGATCGGAGCATTAACGGGCAACAAAAGACCACGTAAATACTGGAGCGATTTGAAGAAAAAGCTCTTGCTGGAAGGTTTTGAGCAGTTGTCCGAAAAAATCGGACAACTGAAATTGCAGTCGCCGGATGGTAAGTTCTATGCAACCGACTGTGCTAACACCGAGACCATGTTCCGTCTCATTCAAGCGATTCCTTCGCCTAAGGCCGAGCCCTTCAAGCGCTGGTTGGCAAAGGTTGGCTACGAGCGGGTGCAGGAGATTGAAGATCCTGAATTAGCGAGCAAGCGCACCCGTGAACTATATCGAGCCAAAGGTTATTCTGACGACTGGATTGAAAAACGAATGCGTGGTATCGCCATTCGGGCCGAATTGACCGATGAATGGAAAAACCGCGACGTCGGTGACAGTCGTGAATACGCCATATTGACAGCAGAAATTTCCAAAGCGACCTTTGGTATGACACCCGCAGAGTATAAAGAGCACAAAAAACTACAACGGGAAAATCTGCGTGACCACATGACCGATCTGGAGTTGATTTTTTCCATGCTGGGTGAAGCAGCGACCACGGAAATTACTCGAACGCAGGATGCGCAGGGGTTCGACGAAAATCGTGTGGCAGCCCATAAGGGGGGACGAATTGCCGGAGACGCACGTCAAAATCTGGAGTTAGAGTCGGGGCGCAAAGTCGTCTCGGATGAAAACTATCTTGATGTACCGGAAAGCCGGAAAAAACTGGAGAAAAAGCAGCGACAATAATATGAAAGGAGGGGCGTTGATGGCCGAACCGATTTTGCCACCGCTCAAGCCGATTCCGATGAAAGACCGAGTGTCGGTGTTGTTTGTCGAAAAAGGGCAACTCGATGTGCTTGATGGGGCTTTCGTACTGGTCGATAAAACCGGGGTACGTACCCATATTCCCATCGGTGGCGTAGCTTGCCTGATGCTGGAGCCTGGAACTCGTGTTTCTCACGCCGCCGCAGTTCTCGCAGCCAGGGTGGGTTGCTTGCTGGTTTGGGTTGGCGAAGCCGGTGTCAGGATGTATGCAGCTGGGCAACCAGGCGGTGCAAGAGCAGATCGACTTCTTTATCAGGCGAAATTGGCGCTGGACGATTCGGCACGACTAAAGGTAGTGCGCAAAATGTACGAATTACGTTTTGGAGAAAAACCGCCGGAACGTCGCAGTGTCGAACAGTTACGCGGCATCGAGGGGGTGCGGGTGCGCAAAATGTATGAATTGTTGGCCAGGCAGTACAAGGTGGTCTGGAAAAAAAGAAATTATGATCATACCGAATGGGGCAGCGGCGATGTACCCAATCGATGCCTCAGTTCAGCAACAGCTTGCTTGTATGGTCTCTGTGAAGCAGCCATTCTTGCTGCCGGTTATGCTCCGGCCATTGGTTTCATCCACACGGGTAAACCCCAGTCGTTTGTATATGATATTGCGGATGTGTTTAAATTCGACACAGTTGTTCCTGTAGCTTTCAAGGTTGCGGCAAAAAATCCGTTTAATCCCGAACGTGAAGTCAGGTTAGCGTGTCGTGATGCTTTTCGACAATCGAAGATTCTTCAACGCATTATTCCAATGATTGAACAGATCCTGGCTGCTGGTGAAATGAAGGTTCCACAACAGCATTCCGAAGCAGTCGCGGTAGCAATACCAAACAAAGAGGGGCTTGGTGATGCTGGTCATCGTGGTTGAAAACGCACCTAACCGCCTCAGGGGGCGGCTTGCGCTCTGGCTCTTGGAAGTTCGAGCAGGAGTATATGTTGGGAAAGTTTCTCGACGTATTCGTGAGATGATCTGGAAAAATATTGTTGCCGGGATTGAGGACGGTAATGCAGTGTTGGCATGGTCAACCAATACTGAATCCGGTTATGATTTCATGACGCTTGGCAACAACAGGAGAATTCCAAAAGAGATGGATGGTCTTCGTTTGGTTTCGTTTTTGCCTGAAAACGCCGCTGACGAAGTTGTTCGAACAACACCTGACAATGATGGCTAAAAGTTGGTAGAGAAAAGTGATCTTTGAAAACTGAATATTATTCAGAAGATAGAAGAAGTATGTTCCCCGCACAGGCGGGGATGAACCGCCGGCCGACGATGTTGTGTCCTCGTATGAGGGATGTTCCCCGCACAGGCGGGGATGAACCGTATCTGTTGTTTATCGCAAATGTTTGCTGATAATGTTCCCCGCACAGGCGGGGATGAACCGCCCTGTGACGCACCAGATCACCAATCCCATGAATGTTCCCCGCACAGGCGGGGATGAACCGGCCGTGATCAATAATATCGGGACAACCATCACATGTTCCCCGCACAGGCGGGGATGAACCGGTTTCGTGGCGGTTATCGAGCTTGCGCCCCAGATGTTCCCCGCACAGGCGGGGATGAACCGCCCAACACTCATTCGATCTTTACCGTTCATCCATGTTCCCCGCACAGGCGGGGATGAACCGTTGCGGAAGGCCGCCAACGGCCGCCGGATCGCATGTTCCCCGCACAGGCGGGGATGAACCGGCTTATGCTTGCCGAGGTGTCGGCGGTTGCGGATGTTCCCCGCACAGGCGGGGATGAACCGGTAAACGAAGAAGGGTCCGCCCTTCTGTTGGGATGTTCCCCGCACAGGCGGGGATGAACCGGTCAGGGACAGATCAAACCGC
>OBJA01000865.1_pt1 | contig 23892 bp, 23 predicted proteins | sample 1519751 | NCBI WGS metagenome assembly OBJA01 (sample SAMEA3881238, study PRJEB22517) | soil metagenome | biome: lake sediment; feature: soda lake sediment; material: sediment, water from around vicinity | place: India | collected 2013-12-23 | depth 3 m
GTGAGCAAACGCGCGGGGGCGGCCCTGATGCCGATTGCCCTGCTCCGGCTGCTCGGTGCGGTGGTGTACTGCGTCATCCTCAGCCGCGTCTGTATCGCCTTCAGTCTCTGGCAGGAGCCGGCGGAGATGTTTTTCAAGGCAACTTCCCGATCGGCCGATCTTTTGCAGTGGGGGCTTGATCAACTGCAGAACTTGGGTATGATAGTGGTCATCATTTTTTGTATTGTGCTGGGCATGCGGCTGTTCCGGACCATCGGCGTCCTCGGCCTGCTGGAGAGGCTCCTGGCCCCGGTGCTGCCGGTTTTCGGCATGGGCCGGCAGGCGGCGCCGATCACCGTGGTCGGCATGATCATGGGCATCGGCTACGGCGGGGCGCTGATCATCAGGGAAACCGCGACCGGCAAGATGGCCCGGGAGGAGGTTTTCAATTCCATGGCCCTCATGGGGCTGTGTCACGGGCTGGTGGAGGATACCCTGCTCATGGTGGCGATCGGCGGCAAATTGGGGGGGATCCTCTGGGGCCGGATCGTCTTTTCCCTGGCCGTCACCTTCCTGCTCGTCAGGCTGATGCGCAGCCTGGCAGGCCGGAGGACAGAGGCCGGGCGCTAATAGACCCTGGAAATTCATTTCTTGTTGCCTCGAAATGAATTTCATACTTATCTCTCCTGGAGATTAATTTTCAAGCATTCATTCACTGTATGGAATTTACACAATTCGGTCGCAAGATGACCGGCAACGCGGGCATTCTCTCGCTGATGGACGACCTGGGCAAGGCAGCTGCCTGCGGCGGGAGGCAGATGATCATGATGGGTGGCGGCAATCCCGGGCAGGTGCCGGAATTCCAGGAGATCATGCGCGCGAGACTCATGGAGATCTGCCGGGATCCGCAGCTCTTTCACCGCCTGACCGGCGGCTATGCGCCGCCCCAGGGCGACAGGCCATTCGTCGAGGGCCTCGCCGCACTGCTCAGGAAGCGGCAGGGCTGGGATGTCGGGCCGGAAAATATCTGCCTGACCAACGGCAGCCAGACCGCCTTTTTCATGCTGTTCAACCTGCTGGCCGGGCATATGGCGGACTGCCGGCAGAAAAAGATCTGCCTGCCGCTCGCCCCGGAATATATCGGCTATGCCGACCTTGGCCTCGCCGAGGGACTCTTTGTCACGACCAGACCGGAGATCGAGTTGCTCGATGGGGGATTCTTCAAATATCATATTGACTTCGAGAAACTCGAGATCGGCGGGGACATCGGCGCGGTCTGCATCTCGCGGCCGACAAATCCGACCGGCAATGTGATTTCCGATGCGGAACTGGCAAGACTCATCGAACTGGCGGAGAGGCGGGGGATCCCCCTCATCATCGACAGCGCCTACGGCCTGCCTTTCCCGGGCATGGTCTATATCGAGGCGCAGCCGGTCTGGAACGACAATCTGATCGTCTGCCTGTCCCTCAGCAAGCTCGGCCTGCCGGCCATCCGGACCGGGATCGTCGTGGCCCGGCCGGAGATCGTGCGGGCGCTCACCGGCATGAATGCCATAATGTCCCTTGCCCCCACCAGCTTCGGGGCGCTGCTCGCCGAGAAGCTGGTGGCAGGCGAAGAGATCATCGATCTCAGCGGCAACCTGATCCAGCCGTTTTACCGGGCCAAGATGGAAAAGGCGGTGGCGGCGGTGCGGGAATTCTTCGCCGGCTTTCCCTGCCGGATGCACTCGCCGGAGGGGGCGATGTTTCTCTGGTTGTGGTTCGAGGACTTGCCCATAACGAGCCTTGAGCTGTACAAGCTATTGAAAGAGCAAGGCGTACTGGTGGTCTCCGGCCACTATTTCTTCCCCGGTCTTGGCGGGGATTGGCGGCACAAGGACGAGTGTATCCGGGTTACCTATTCCCAGGAGGATGAGGAAGTGCGTCGCGGGCTGGAAATCATCGCGGGCGTCGTCCGGCAAATCTATAATCGGAAGGGCTGAACAGGACCACCTGGGTAAGTACCTCAACGAAATTTTCGAAACAGAACAATTTTCCAAGGTACACAAGACTGGAGAGGACACCATTGAGAAAGAAAAACGTTTGTTGCACGGCGTTGTTTTTCATACTGAGTTTCGGGCCACCGGCCGTTTTCGGCGAGTGTCTCCGGGGAGACTGCCAGGATGGCACGGGAGTGCGGTTGTCGCAGGAAGGCCGATACGATGGGGAGTTCAGAAAAGGCCTGCCCGACGGCAAAGGGATGCTGGTGTCACCCGAGGGATTGAAGTATACCGGCCAGTTCAAGGACGGCAAATTCCACGGCAATGGGTTGCTCGTCAGCCCTGACGGCCGCAAGTATACCGGTTCATTCCGCGACAATGTCATCCACGGCGACGGCACGCTGACCCAGAGCGACGGTTCCATGTACAAGGGCGAGTTCAGCTTCGGCAGGTTCCACGGCAGGGGGATCCTGTTCTTTGCCGACGGCCGCGAATACCAGGGGGACTTTCGCAACGACATCATCGAGGGGAACGGCAAGATCATTTACGCCGACGGCACCTGGTACGAAGGGGTGTTCCGGGCTGGCCAGCCGAACGGCAAGGGTACCCGCAAGTATCTTGACGGCTCCAGCTACACCGGCGAGTTCATAGGGGAAAAACGGCAAGGTCACGGCGTCTTTCAAGGCGCCGGCGGCGAACGGTACGAGGGGTCCTTCGCCGATGACGCATATGAGGGCGAAGGAACATTGAAATATGCCGACGGTCGCCTCTACCGGGGGGAGTTCAAGTCGGGGAACGCCCAGGGCCGAGGCGTGATGGAATACCCCGACGGCTCGAGATACGAGGGGAGCTTTGCCGACGGGCGGCCCGACGGCGAGGGAATCCGGGAGTATCCCGACGGGACGGTCTACCGGGGCGGGATGGTACAGGGCAAGAGGAACGGCCCCGGCGAACTGCGCTCTCCGGACGGATCCTTTTATAAAGGCGAGTTCCGGGACAATAAAATGCACGGCCAGGGGACGATCACCTATAACGACGGCAAGAGTTTCTCCGGGGAATTTGTCAACGGCCAGCCGCAGATAGCCAAGAAAGCGGCGCCCGCACCGGTGGAGACGGCAGCGGTCGAGAGAAAGATTTCCGTCGATAAGACGGTAACCGTCGAGAAAAATTTCGAAGCCGAAAAGAAGGAGCCTGCAGTCGATCAGAAAGAACCGGCGGAAAGGCAGGAAACGGTGAAGAGGGACTCGGTTGCCGGCAGGGAAGTCCCGGTCGGCAGGACCGTACCCGCGGCCGATATCGAGGCGGCGAAGCCGAAGGAGATATCGGCGGTGGCGCAAAAACCGGAAAGGGCTCCGGAGAAGACCCCGGCGGCGGTGCGATATCCGGTGAAAGACGGCGTGGTTTTCGACGGCGAAGGCGGGCAGCCGCTGAACGGCAGGGGCGAGGCGACCTTTCCCGACGGCCGCGAGTACAAGGGGCAGTTCTCGCAGGGCCTGATGCACGGGCCCGGCGAGCTCAGCTTCGGCAACGGTGAACGTTACGTGGGCGAGATGGCCAGGGGAGTCATCCAGGGTTATGGCACCTACCGCTACAACGACGGCCGGGAATACAAGGGGGACTTTCGGGAAGGGAAAAAACACGGCAGCGGGATCTTCACCTATCCGGATGCCACCCGCTACGCCGGGGAATTCAAGAACGATCTCTTCGCCGGCCGTGGAGAATATTTCTTTGCCGACGGCAGCCGTTACAAGGGCGATTTCGCCAACGGCAGTTTCTATGGCCAGGGAGAACTGGTCTACGCCAACGGCAGTATCTACAGTGGTGAATTCCGCGACGACCTGCCCCATGGCCAGGGCGTCCTCACCTCTCCCGACGGCAGCAGGTATGAAGGCGGGTTCCAGTTCGGCCGCCGGGAGGGCGAGGGACGGCTGATCCGCAGCGACGGAAGGGTCTTCGAGGGCATTTTTGCAAACGACAGGCTGGTGACGAAGGAGTAGCACTCAGTCATGCTATGCGCGGAGTTGCCGGGATATTGACAGGATGATTTTGATGCGTTGGAGTTATAAGACAGTACATTATGCAATGAAGAAGGAAGGCCTGCTCGGCAGCGCCTTCCTCGATGAATCGGAAATCGAGCAGTCGTTGAACGAGTACGGCAAGGCAGGCTGGGAACTTGTCTCCATGGTGGAAACGCTCGACGGGCTGATCGCCGTGTTCAAGCAGCCTCTGGGCCATGGCGCCAGGATGCACCATCCCGCCGAGGAGGCTGACCGGTCGCCGGTTATGGCGAAAACGGCCAGGCGGAGGGAGATCAGGGTCGAACCCCGCAGCCTGGAGGGGAGAAAAGCTGAAGTGGAAGTCGACGAAGAGATCGCCCTGATCGACGATTTCGAGGATGAGCGGGATGAGCGGGATGCGCCCGCGGTCGAGGTACAAAAGAAAAAGGTGCCGCCGGAAACTTCCGACGTCGGCTCGATCCGCATCGAGTAATCTCTCCTTTCTTGAGGACAGGTTCCGGAGAAACTGCCCTCGAGCTTCTCAAATCCCCCCGATTGCTAACCCAGGTGCAGGATCGTGCCGACCTGGAAGACCGCGACTGCCAGGAGGAAGGCAAAGAAGGTGTTGAAGCCCATGGAAAAAAAGGCCCATTTCCAGGAGGATTCCTTGGCGATACAGACCACGGTGACAAAGCATGGCGAGTAGAACATGATGAAGACCAGGGCGGCCACCGCCACGATCCTGTTCCAGTGCTTGTCCTTGTTGAGCCTCTGGCCGAGCGACTTCGGCTCTCCCGTATCCACCTCCCCCATGGAGTAGGCGGTCCCCAGGGTGGAGACGATGACCTCCTTGGCGGCGAAACCGCCGACCAGGGCGATATTGGTCCGCCAGTCGAAACCCGCCAGCCGAGACAGCGATTCCAGGGCGATGCCGATCCTGCCGGCCAGCGAATTCCGCAGGGCGGCCTCGGCTTCTTCGTTGTCTATCCCGACGAGCCCTTCGCTATAGAGTTTCGCCTCTTCCGACAGCTCTTCCCCGCCCGCCTGGCTTTCCGCCACTATTTCCGGCGCGGTCGCGGCGGTTATCGCCTCGCGCTTGGCGGTGAATTCCGCCGCTTTCTCCTCCGGCAGGCCGGGGTAGGTCATCATCGTCCACAGCAGGATGGAGATTCCGAGGATCACGGTTCCCGCCTTCTTGATGTACTGGTAAGTCCGCTCCCAGGTGTGGATGAGCAGGCCGCGCAGCGTCGGAAAGCGGTAGGGCGGCAGTTCCATGACGAATGGCGTCGGCGCGCCTTTCAGCACCGTGAGTCTCAGGAGCTTGGCGGCCAGCAGGGCGACGATCCAGGCGAGCATGGTAAAGAGGAACATGTACCTGGCCCTGTCCTCGCTGAAGAAGGCGCCGATGAGCAGGGCGAGGACGGGCAGCTTGGCGCCGCAGTTCATCAGCGGCACGGTCAGGAGAGTCGCCATCCGCTCCTTGGGCGAACGGAGGGTGCGGGTCGCCATGACTCCCGGCACCGCGCAGCCGCCGGCGATGCCGCCCGAGACGATGAAGGGCATGACCGAGGAGCCGTGCAAACCGAAGATCCGGAAAACCCGGTCCATCATGAAGGCCACCCGGGCGAGGTAGCCCGAGTCCTCGAGGACGGCGATGCCGAAAAACATGAACATGATCAGCGGCACGAAGCCGAGCACGCCGCCCACCCCGTCGATGACGCCCGAGATGAGCAGGGACTTGAGCAGGCCGTCCGGCATGGTCTCATCGACCAAGCCGCTGAGCCAGGCGAAGCCTTTTTCCAGCCAGGCGACGGGGGCCTCGCTCCAGCTGAAGGTGAACTGGTAGAGGGTGAAGAGGATGAGCAGCATGATGGCCGGTCCGACCAGCCGGTTGGTGAGGACCTTGTCGATCCTGTCGGAGGTATAGAGCCGGTCGGAGTCGAATTTCCGAGTGATCACGCCCTGTCGGAGGAGTGACTTGATATAGCCGTAGCGATGGTCGGCGATGATCGCTTCCGGGTAGACATCGAGAGTCCTCTTGGTATGCTCGGTGATGCCGGTGACGATCTCCTCCAGGGCCCGAGCCGTTCGGGAGTCGGTTTCCCGGCCGTTTTCGACGATCTGCTCGTCGTTCTCCAGATATTTGATCGCAGTGTACCGGGGGGGGTAGGTGTCGGTTGCGAAGGAAGCGGCTTCGATGCGGGCAACGAGTTCCCTGAGGCCGGTGTCGAGATCCTCGCCGTAGGAGATGTCGAGGGGCTGCCATTCCCTCTTCTCCGCAGCCAGAAGCAGGGCCGCGTCGAGCAGCTCTTTCTTGCCGAAGCCGCTCCGGGCGATAATCGGCACCACCGGCACCCGGAGATGCCTTTCCAGGACTTCTGCCCTGATCTCTATGCCCCGGGCCTGGGCGACGTCCATCATGTTCAGGGCAATGACCATAGGCACGCCGAGCTCGAGGAGTTGGCAGGTGAGATAGAGGTTTCGCTCGAGATTGGAGGCATCGACAATATTGATGACCACCTCGGGCCGGTTATGTACCAGATAGTTGCGCGCCACCAGTTCCTCGGCGGAATAGGCGGTCATCGAATAGGTGCCCGGCAGGTCGGTGATGATGATCTTCCGCCCCTGATGATGCAGGTGGCCTTCCTTGTGATCCACCGTAATGCCCGGATAGTTGCCGACGTGTTGCCGGGCGCCGGTCAGTTGATTGAAAAGTGTCGTCTTGCCTGCGTTGGGATTGCCCGCCAGGGCTATTTTCAGCTGCATCTGTCCGTGTAATCGAGTATTGAGGTGAAGAAAGTGAGAAAGCGACGGAAAGGGGACGGCGTCAGTCTATCGTGACGAAGATATGATCGGCTTCGTTGTTGCGGAGGGTGATGGTAACATCCATGACCTTGACGGCAACAGGGTCATAGAGCGGAGCCCGGCCGCAGATCGCGATTTCGGTGCCCGGGACCATGCCCATTTCCCGGATCCTTCGGCCGAGTTCTCCGGAAACATTGATCGACTTGATGGTGCCTTTTTGATTTTTCAACATCTTGCGCAGGTTGACGGTTTGCACCTTTTTCTCCTTTGCCCTGTGGGGACTACATGGATTTCTCTTGCTCTCACGGCTATTGAAAAATATTGGGTAGCCTACGTTCATTCGATCGGCGGCTTTCCAGCCGCCGCTTGCTTGCGCCCGTTGCCGTCCGCCTCGGGAGGGCAGACCGAGCCGCCGTCACAGGAACAGCCGCAACCGCAGGAGATGATACCCTTCTTGTCTACAGCCGCCTTCCACTGCCGCCAGAACTTTCTGCCGATGAAGAATGCGCTGACGAGGATGATCGTCCAGACTACGATAGATTCAATCATTTTCAATCATGAAGTTCAGTTAGGGCGCCCTAACTGAATGGACAAAAAATATGCCCGACGTATCGGACACAGTTGATTACACTTGAGTGACGAAGATATTGGCGGATATGTCGGCGTCGAGGCTGATGGTTCCTCCGTGGACTTTCAGGATACAACAATTGCCGTTTTCCGCGCAGATGATATCGGCCTCGACGCCGGGATACACCCCCATCGAGGCCATACGGGCGCAGATTTTTCGGTCCCCCGTCACCTTGCAGACCTTTACCCGTCCCATGTGACCTTTCTTGGAAAGCGGGGCGATCTCATCGCGGCACTGCTCGCCGGCAAAGCATTTTTTCACCTTTTCCGCAAAACGGCAATGATTTTTCCTTCCTCGATTCCAGTGCATGTGATTCTCCCTTTCGATACGCTCTTAGGTAACCCAAACAATGAATCAAGTCAACATATTTTTCAAGGAAAATGAATATGATTAGGAATCTCTAAGAAAAACCCTGGAAGAATCATGAGCGGCAACTTAGGGAATTTTACGAGGTTATTCGTTGGGTTGGCGAAACAAGAACAGTATTGGGAACAGCAGGTCGATATTTTGAGGTGAAATAACCATATCGGTGGAGGTTGCCGACGGTTTCAGATCGAAACAGTCGGCGACAGAGGCTGTTTTTCAACGGCTATTCCTCTACTTCCACCAGGATGTGGTCCGCTTCGTTGTTGCGCAGGGTGAGGGTGCAATCCATGACCCGAAGGGCCACGGGGTCGTTGAGGGGAGCCCTGCCCTGCACGGTGATCTCCGTGCCGGGGACCAGACCCATTTCGCGGATCCTTCGGCCGAGCTCGCCGCCGACCTTGACTGCCTTGATGATGCCGGTTTGGTGCTTTGCCATGCGGCGCATATTGATGATGGCCATTTCCTCTTGCCCGTAAAAAACGTGAGTATGCCCTGATTGAGTGGCAGTGGGGATTTCCCACCCTGGGAAGCGCGCCTTCCCGGGTCGGATTCATTGCCGGTTATGTCTTATTTATTATTGCCCTGCCAGGAATCGCGCAGGGTGACGGTCCTGTTGAAGACCGGCTGTCCCGGCCGGGATTCCACCGGATCGGCAGAAAAATAACCCAGGCGCTCGAACTGGACCTTCTCTCCCGGCTGCAGTCGCAAAAGGGCCGGTTCGGCCATGGCCGCATTCACCACCACCTTGGATAGCGGATTCAGCTGTTCGAGAAAATTGACATCCTTGTCGGCTTCCGGATCTTCCACCTTGAACAGCCGGTCGTACAATCTCACAGTTACCGGCGCCGCGTGCGCCGCCGAGACCCAATGGATGATCCCCTTGACCTTCCGGCCGTCCGGGGTGGCGCCTCCTGCCGACTCGGGATCGTAGGTGCAATGGATCTCGGTGACTCGGCCTTCTCCGTCCTTTACGTGGGAGACGTGGCGGATCAGGTAGCCGAAGCGCAGCCGCACCTCGTTGCCCGGTGCGAGCCGGTGGTATTTCTTGGGGGGATTCTCCATGAAATCGTCGCGTTCGATGAAGATTTCCCTGGAGAAGGGGATCGCCCGTTCACCCATGGCCGGGTTCTGGGGATGGTTGAGGACCGTCAGTTCCTCCACCCGGCCTTCCGGATAGTTGTCGATGACCACCTTCACCGGGTCGAGGACGCACATCCGGCGCTGGGCGTTGATGTTCAGGTCGTTGCGTACCTCGTTTTCCAGCACGCTCATCTCGATCCGGCTCTCGCTCTTGCCGATGCCGATGGCGCGGCAGAAACTGCGGATCGAGGCCGGGGTGTAACCCCGCCGCCGCAGGCCGGAGATGGTCAGCATGCGCGGGTCGTCCCAGCCGTCGACATACCTGCCTTCCACCATCTTCAGGAGCTTGCGCTTGCTCATGACCGTATAGGTCAGGTTGAGCCGGGCGAACTCGATCTGGCGGGGATGGCAGGGGGTCTGCAGGGTGTCGAGCACCCAGTCGTAGAGCGGCCGATGATCCTCGAACTCCAGGGTGCAGAGCGAATGGGTGATATTCTCCAGCATGTCGGAGAGGCAGTGGGTGTAGTCGTACATCGGATAGATGAGCCACTGATCTCCGGTCCGGTGGTGCGGCGCCTTCAGGATGCGGTAGATGACCGGGTCGCGCATGTTGATGTTGGGCGAGGCCATATCGATCTTGGCGCGCAGCACACGGCTGCCTTCCGCGAACTCGCCGTCCCGCATGCGGTGGAAGAGGTCGAGGTTCTCCTCGACGCTGCGGTTGCGGTACGGGCTCTCCCTGCCGGGTTCGGTGAGGGTGCCCCGGTACTCGCGGATCTCGTCCGGCGACAGCTCGCAGACATAGGCCCTGCCCATCTTGATCAGCTGGACGGCATATTCGAAGAGCTGGGGGAAGTAGTCGGAGGCATAGAGGGTCTTTTCGCCCCAGTTGAATCCCAGCCACTTCACGTCCTCCTTGATGGATTCCACGTAGGTGACTTCTTCCTTGGTCGGGTTGGTGTCGTCAAAACGCAGGTTGCAGATGCCGCCGAACTCCTCCGCAATACCGAAATTCAGGCAGATCGATTTGGCGTGGCCGATGTGCAGGAAGCCGTTGGGCTCAGGCGGAAACCGGGTGATGGTCCCCTTGTGCTTGCCCGACTTGAGGTCATCGGTGACGATCTGGCGGATGAAATCCAGCGGCCTGTTTTCGGAATCTTCTCTAATTTCCATGGTTATTGACCAGGTTGAAGGGAGCTATTTGTTCTCGAACAGTTTCCTCACGTCTCGCAGCCGCCGGACGACCCTGTCCCTGCCCAGGGCGAGGACGATGTCGAACATCGAAGGCCCGGCCAGCTGGCCGGTGAGCACGGTCCGCATCCCGTTGATGATTATGCCCGGCTTTATCCCCAGCCGTTCGGCAAGTTCCCGGGCGATCCTCTCCGTCTCCTCCAGGGTGAAGTCGGCGCACTGTTCATATCCGTCGGCCAACTCGGGCAGCCATTCCTGCAGCTCCGGGTGCTTCAGGACATTTTTCTCCAGGGGCTTGCTCTCGATGGCGAAGTCGTCGGCGAAATAGGCCCGGCCGAGGGTGGTGAAGTCCTTCAGCGTATGGAAACGGTCGCGGATGAGGGCGAGCGTCTGCAGGTACCACTCCTTCCTGGTCGTGGCGTACTCTTCGTCCCAGAGGTCCTCCGCCGCCAGTTCCTTCCTCACCATCTCCCCGAGTTTTTCGATGTCCATATTCCGAAGATAATATTCGTTTATATGCATCGCCTTGGGATCTGTAAAGAATTTCGGGTCGTCCTTGCGGAAGTTGAATATTGCCGCGGATTTGTTGATCCGCTCCAGGGTAAACTCCCTGATGAGCTCTTCTTGTGAGAAGATCTCCTGATCGTTGCCCGCCGACCAGCCGAGCAGGGCGAGGAAGTTGTTGAAGGCCCAGGGGATGAAGCCGTTGTCCCGGTAGAACTGCACGGCGACGATCTCGCCGTGGCTGCGTTTGGAGATCTTGGCTTTCTTGTTGTCCAGGGTCAGCGGCATGTGGCCGAAGATCGGCAGCGGCGCCTCCAGTGCCTCGTAGAGCAGCACCTGCTTCAGGGTGTTGGTCATATGGTCCTGGCCGCGGATGATGTGGGTGATCCGGTCCCGGATATCGTCCACCACGTTGCAGAGCAGGTAGAGCGGCTTGCCGTTGGAGCGGACGATGACGAAATCGTCGATTTCCGCGTAGTCGCACTCTATGCGGCCGAACACCTTGTCGTCGTAACCGAGCAATCCTTGCCGGTCCGGCACCTTGAAACGGATGACGGAGGGGATGCCGGCACCTTCCTTTTCGGCGACTTCCCGGGGCGTCAGGTTCCGGCAGGTCCGGTCGTAGCCGAGGGGCAGCTTGGCGGCCAGGGCGGCTTCCCGCTTCGCCTCGAGCTCTTCCTTGGTACAGAAGCATTTATAGGCGTTGCCCTGGCGGAGGAGCGTATTCGCCGCGGCAATGTGGTCGCTCTCGAAGTCTGTCTGGAAGTAGGGACCCTCGTCGAAATCTATGCCGAGCCACTCGAGGCCCTCGAGGATCCCCTGGATCGATTCCTGGGTCGACCGGCCGACGTCGGTGTCTTCGATGCGAAGAATGAGCTTGCCCCCTGTCTTCTTGGCGTAGAGCCAGTTGTAAAGGGCGGTTCGTGCGCCTCCGATATGCAGGTATCCCGTCGGGCTCGGCGGAAAACGCAGTCTTGTTTCAGTCATGCTTGCTCCTTGTGGGCAGTGGAATCGGTCTGCCGAAAAAAATCTAAAATAACGGTATCTTCGATGCAGGAAGGTCCAGACGGTGCACCAAGGCCGGTAAAGGGTGGCTTACAGCGCGATATATATATCTTTTTCATGATCAATGTACAACATAAATACCGCTCCGGCAAATCCTCGTCGGGGCGTGGGCGGCGGTCCTTTTTCGGGCGTGGGCGGTGGTCGATTTTTTGGGTTGTTCTCGGAGGGCGAACTAGGTATAGTTTTTCCTGCATTACCGAGATGTTGTTGCCCATCTCATAGTTACTGCTTGCGAGGTGTGAGCGGTTTTTCATATGGCTGTTTCAGGTCGGGCGTCGGATCTGGGACGAGATCAGATGTATACAGAGGAGAAGAGATGAAAGTACTGGTAAGCGACAATTTGTCCCAGGTAGGTATCGATGTCTTGCGAAGTTCTGGCCTGGAAGTGGATGTGAAAACCGGACTCGCCCCGGAAGAACTGAAGGAAATCATCGGCCAGTACGATGGCCTGGTCATCCGCAGCGCCACCAGGGTGACCGCGGACCTGCTCGAATCGGCGCATCGGCTGAGGGTCGTCGGGCGGGCGGGCATCGGTCTCGATAATGTCGACATTCCGGCCGCAAGCCAGAAAGGCATAGTGGTGATGAATGCCCCGGACGGTAACGCCACCACCGCCGCGGAACACGCCATTTCCATGATGATGGCGCTCTCCCGCAACATTCCTCAGGCCTGCAGGTCGATGAAGGAAGGGAAGTGGGAAAAGAAAAAGTTCATGGGCCGTGAGGTGACCGGCAAGACCTTCGGAGTCATCGGCATCGGCAGGATCGGCGGTATCGCCGCGAGCCGAGCTCAGGGACTCAAGATGAAAACCATCGCCTACGATCCCTTCCTGCCGAAGGAAATGGCGGAAAAAATCGGCGTCGAACTGGTAAGCCTCGAAGAGCTGGCCCGGCGCTCCGACTATATCTCCGTCCATGTCCCCCTGACCCAGGAAACGAGAAACCTGGTGTCGGTGGAATTCTTTGCGAATATGAAACAGGATGCCATGTTCATCGACTGCGCCAGGGGCGGAGTATGCGATGAGGAGGCACTCTATGACGCCCTCGCCAACAAGAAAATTGCCGGCGCCGCACTTGACGTTTTTGCAAAAGAACCTACTACTCTGGAAAACTGTCCTCTGCTGGGCCTGGACAATTTCATCTGCACGCCGCATCTTGGGGCCTCCACCAATGAAGCTCAGGAGAGTGTTGCGCTGATAATCGCCGAGCAGGTGGCCGACTATCTCCTGAAAGGCTCGGTCACCAATGCCGTCAATGTCCCGTCGGTGAGCGACGACGTGCTGGCCCAGGTAGGGCCGTACCTGAGCCTCGGGGAGATGCTCGGCTGTCTCCACATGCAGATCGCCCGGGGCGGAGTGGAGGAAGTGAATATCGAATTCAGCGGCTCACTGGCGGAACTCAATACCAGCCCGATCACCGTGGCCTTTTTGAAGGGGCTGTTCGTACCGATACTGAAGGATGCGGTCAATTATGTCAACGCCCCGATCATTGCCCGGGACAGGGGAATCAGGGTTATCGAATCGAAGAGCGACCGAGCCGATGACTTCATCAACACCCTGACGGTCAAGGTCACGACCGGCGAGGGGGAAAACGTTCTGGTCGGCACGGTCTTCGGCCGACAGGAACCGCGTCTGGTGAGGCTGAATTCCTTCCGGCTCGAGGCCCTGGTTTCGGGGCCGATGCTGCTGGTGTACAACAAGGATGTTCCCGGGGTGATCGGCGCCCTGGGCACCACCCTGGGCAATGCCGGTGTCAATATTTCCCGAATGACCGTTGGTCGCGAAGAGAAGAGCAATCAAAACATCATCCTGCTCAGCACCGATGAACTCGTTTCCAGGGAATTGCTGGCAAAGGTGCAGAAGCTGGAAAATATAACCAACGCCCAGGTGTTGGATTTAACCTGCATTTAGTACCTTAGAAATTCGTTTCTAGTTTTTCGAATCGAATTTCGTGAAGGTACTTATCCCGTCCATCGGGGTTAGTACCTTAGAAATTCATTTCTTATTTTTCGAAATGAATTTCGTGAAGGTACTTATCCCGTCCATCGGGGTTAGTACCTTGGAAATTCATTCTTGTTTTTGAGAATGAGTTTAATGAAGGTAAATACAACCCCCACGGGGGAGTCCTCTCGTGGGGGTCAGGGTCCGGGGCTGCTGGCCGGGACTGTGAAGTGCTCCTGCCCCACATGGAAAGTCCCGGGGCGGGAAATTTTCAATAGTTGAAAAGGAGTACAAAAGATGACGGATGAAGGGGTAAAAAATGAGAGTGTTTGTGGATGTCCGGAAGGGAAGGTTCCCAACAAGGAGGGACGGTGCGTCATGCCCGAGGTTACCTTTCCCGCCTTTGTCATGTCTTTGAATACCTCAGCGCTCTACCATCTTGGCGAGATTGCCGATCCGGGAACGGGGAAGACCATAATCGATCTCGATCTGGCAAGGCATGCCATAGACACCCTGTCCCTCATCCAGAGTAAGACCAAGGGAAACTTGACGAAAGAAGAGGCGGCTCTGCTGGACAATATCCTCTACGACATAAAAATCCGTTTCGTCAAGGCGGTAAAAAGATAAACCTTGCCGGAACATGGAATTTCAATCCCGCAGGGTGACGGTGCAGGCCCCGGCGAAAGTCAACTTGATGCTTCGGGTCGTCGGCAAGCGTCCGGATGGTTACCACGACCTCGAAACCTGGATGCAGAAACTCGAGTTGCACGATACCGTCGATCTGGAAATATTCCCCGGCAGCGGCATCCAATTTTCCTGCGATGAGCCGAGTGTACCGGCAGATGCCACAAATCTTGCGGTGCGGGCGGCAAAGGCCTTCCTGGCCGCCCGGAGGGAAAGCGACGGGTACGGGGTTCGCATACATCTCACGAAAAGGATCCCGGTGGCGGCGGGCCTCGGCGGCGGCAGCAGTGATGCCGGCGCCGTCCTGCGAGGGCTGACCGGCCTGTTCGGCAGCGCGCTGAGTGAGAAGGAACTCATCGACTTGGCCCGCCCGCTGGGGGCCGATGTCCCTTTCTTCGCGGTGGAATACGAAGCGGTGCTGGCCGAAGGCATCGGCGACCGGCTGACTCCGGTGGCCACGCTCGCGGACTGCTCTTTCATTCTGGTCAATCCCGGATTTTTCGTCTCAACTGCATGGGTTTTTGGTAATTTTCCGTTGACAAGAAAGAAGATACACTCTAAATTGTCATGCTTTCAATCGGGGACTTTGTCTTTTTCGGAGATGCACAACGACCTTGAGCAGGTAACATGTGCAAGGCATCCGGAAATAGAGAAGATGAAGGAGGCGCTGATAGCCTTCGGAGCCGCAAAGGCATTGATGTCCGGGAGCGGGCCCACGGTCTTCGGCATATTCCCGGAAACCGGGAAAGTGTCTGAACTGGATCGTGTTGTCCGGGTGTTGCGGCGGGAGTACGGAGCAAAGGTCTATTTGTCAAGAGCATGTACTGGGGCGTCGCCAAGCGGTAAGGCACCGGGTTTTGATCCCGGCATTCGTAGGTTCGAATCCTTCCGCCCCAGCCATCACTGATGCATCCACTTATTTCAAGCAGCAAATAATCATGAGAGATTTGAAGGTCTTTTCAGGCAATGCTCATCGGAAGATGGCGGAGGAGATCGCCGAGCACTTGAAGATTCCCCTGAGCGGAGCCGATCTGAAAAAATTCAGTGATGGAGAGATCTTCGTCGAAATAAAGGAAAATGTCCGGGGAGCCGATGTCTTCGTGGTTCAGCCGACCTGCACTCCGGTGAACGATCACCTGATGGAGTTGGTGATCATGGTCGATGCCTTGCGAAGGGCCTCGGCGAGAAGGATCACCGCCGTGGTTCCATATTATGGATACGCCCGGCAGGATCGGAAGAATGCTCCCCGCGTGCCGATTTCCGCCAAGGTCGTTGCCGAAATGTTCATGGCGGTCGGGGTGCGGCGAGTGCTGTGCATGGATCTGCACGCCGGCCAGATCCAGGGTTTCTTCAATATTCCCGTAGACCACCTGTATGCCGCTCCGGTCATTTTGAGATATATCAAGGAGAACTTCGACAACGATGTCATTATGGTTTCTCCCGATGCCGGCGGGGTTGAAAGAACCCGTGCCTTTGCCAAGAGACTGAACTCCGGACTGGCCATCATCGACAAGCGCAGGGATAAGCCGAACGAATGCGAGGCCATGCATGTCATCGGCGACGTCAGGGGTAAAAGGGCTATCCTGATGGACGATATGGTCGATACCGCCGGAACTCTCTGTGCGGGAGCGAGAACGCTGATGGAGAACGGCGCCAGAGAAGTACACGCCTGCTGCTCCCACCCGGTTCTGTCCGGCCCCGCCATCGATAGGCTCCGCAAGTCGGAGTTGAAGTCGCTGGTCGTTACCAACTCGATTCCTCTTCGGGGGGAAGCCTTGGCCTGCGACAAGATCAAGGTGCTGTCCGTCTCGAGTTTGCTGGCGGAGGCGATTCATCGGATACATAACGAAGATTCGGTCAGCTCGCTTTTTGTCTGACCCCGATAAAGGGGATAAGTACCTTCATGAAATTCATCTGAGACAAGAAATGAATTTCTCAGGTACACACTGACTTTCGCTCTCCAACGGACGATCTGGAGACCATGGCGCTGCAACCGTAACTGAGAGTAACATTTTCAGAAAGATTGTAAGATTCAACGAGAACCATCTAGAAAAATTGTCACCATATTCTGCTCAGTCGTGTGTGTTTCTGGTAGCGGCGACTGTTCGGCAAAGGAGGAATTATGTATCAGGTTGAAATGTCTGCTGCGGTAAGAAATGCCACCGGGAAGGGACCCATGCGGCAACTGCGGATGCAGGGGGTAACACCCGCAGTGGTCTACGGCGGCGGTGGAGAGGCCATGAACCTCCAGATGGATACCAAGGCACTTACGGCAAAATTGCTGGAATTCTCACGCCGCAACACCATCGTTACCCTGAAAATCGATAACGGTTCGGAAAAGAGCGTGTCCATCGGCGAAATCCAGACCGATCCCATCACCGACAGGCTCATTCATGTCGATTTCTGCGAAATCGATCTCGGTAAACTGCGGAAATATTCCGTCCCCGTCATTTACAAGGGCACGTCGAAGGGTGTCGATCTCGGCGGGGATATGATCGTGACTCACAACACTGTCGTTCTCGAAGGAAGGCCTCTCGATATTCCGGACGAATGTGTGGTGGACGTGACCCCTCTCGGCATGGGGGAGAGTGTGAAATGCGGTGAAATTGCCATTCCGGAAAATGTGAAGATGGTTACGGACACCGAGACCGTGGCGGTGAGCGTGGTCAAGCCCGGACAGAAAGCGGCTTAAAGGAGTCTCTTTCAGGAGCAACATCGCCAAGGTTCCTATTGCCTTGGCGCGGAGGTAACGAGCCCTTCGCAGACCTTTCCAAGAGGTCCGGAAAAGATTGCTTTTCCGGACTTCTTTTTTTTTGGTTTAATGGCATATGGATACAAATAACTGGTTGCTTGTCGGGCTGGGCAATCCCGGCGAACAGTACCGCCTTACCCGTCATAACATAGGTTTTCTCGTTGCCGATGAACTCGTTGCCCGATGGGGAAGGCAGACCTACCGGGAAAAATGGCAAGCCCTCCATACGGCCGAATCCTTGCCGGGAAAGAATCTGCACATCATCAAGCCCCTCACTTTCATGAATCGCAGCGGCAATGCGGTGGGACAATATTTCCGCTTCTACAAGATTCAACCTGACCATCTGCTGGTTATTCATGATGATCTCGATATGGCCGCCGGCCGGGTCAAACTGGTCAAGGGAGGCGGAGCAGGCGGGCACAATGGCATAAAATCGATCGTCGAGGCATTGGGGACAGCCGACTTCTTCCGGTTGAAGATCGGTATCGGCAGGCCGGGCAAAGGAGATGTTCATCCCGAATTTCCAGTGGAGAAATATGTGTTAAGCCATATGGACGATGCAGAAATGAAAGTTTTTTCCTCGAGGATCGAAAACCTCCGGCAGGGTATCGAGTTGCTGCTGGACGATCAGACAGGAAAGGCCTTCAGCCTTCTCAACAGCCTCAAATAAGAAATTGCTGCCCCAACAACTTTTGCGATAAAACGCCTCTTTGTTTTCCGGATCCGGAAAAAGTGCGGCAACTTTGGGAGAAATATGCTATATTAGATCTTATGGTCTAGTAGGACTTAAGATCTTTCTGTATTGCCCGCTGCAACAAAATATCATTCTGGTGCCAAGGTGAATTTCCTGGCGACCGTCACTTTCCTGGTTATGCAAAAGCTGTGCTGTGTCCTGTTGCTTCTGTTATTAATGTGTTCGGCCTCGGGCAAGGCGCTTCGATAAAAGGAGAATCCCGTGTTTATTGAAGGCGATATGGCTGTGTATCCAGCTCATGGTGTTGGAGTTATCAAGGCCGTGGAAACAAAGAAAATCGGCGGAATCGATCAATCTTTTTACATTCTTGAGATCCTCGACAACAGCATGAAGATAATGATTCCCACCGCCAGCAGTAAAAATGTCGGTCTTCGAGCCATTGTCGGGAAAAATGAAGTGAGAGACGTCCTCGATATCCTGGCGGACAGGTCCGTCGCACTGGGAACGCAGACATGGAACCGGCGCTATCGGGAGTACATGGAAAAAATCAAGACCGGCTCGGTCCATGAAGTGGCTGTGGTGCTCCGCGATCTCTTCCTCCTGAGCGTGGACAAGGATCTCAGCTACGGCGAGAGAAAACTGCTCGATACTGCGAAAAACCTGCTGGTGAAGGAATTGTCACTCGCCCAGGAAACGGAGGAGGCCGCCGTCAGCAGGACCATCGAGGCCATCTTTTCCTAGAATTACCAAATACCAGGCGTCTGCTCTGCAGGTTGATTTCCCGGGTGTCGGCGATGGAATCGGATGAAGAAGCAGATGAGGGTCTTTCGTCTCCAGCCAGCGGCTTCCGGATAACCGTCGAACCAGGGACGGCCGGCATCCGGCTGGATCAGTTTCTGGCGCAGGCCATCCCTTCAGTTTCCAGAGCATCCATCGCTGCGGCAATTCGAGAAGGCCGTGTCCTGGTCGATGGGGAGTGTCGAAAAAACAGCTACCGGCTGCGGGCAGGGGAAACAATACGCGGAGTCGTCGAAAAACCCAATATTCTCCATGTCGAACCGGAAAAAATAGATCTCACCATCCTTTACGAGGATGACTTTCTCCTGCTCCTGTCCAAACCTCCCGGTTTGGTCGTTCATCCCGGCAGCGGTAACCTCCGGGGGACCCTGGTCAACGCCCTGGTGCATCATTGCCGTGAAATTGCCGGGGTTGGCGACAGGTTACGGCCCGGTATCGTTCACCGACTCGATAAGGATACATCGGGTATAATGCTGGTGGCCAAGCAGGAGAACATCCACCGGAATCTGGTCGATTGCTTTAAAAACAGAAGACTCACAAAGGAATATCTCGCCCTCCTGCACGGCATTCCCCGGGAAAGACGCGGCAGGCTGGTGGCTCCTGTCGGCCGGCACCCGGTCAACCGCCAGAAGATGGCGATAAACCATATAACCGGAAAGCACGCCGTCACCAACTGGGAGGTCTTGCGGGAGTTCGGCGGCAGGTACAGCCTGGTCAGGCTGGTCATAGAAACCGGCAGGACCCATCAGATTCGCGTTCATATGGCCTCCCTCGGCTGTCCGGTGGCCGGTGATATGGTATATGGTGCCCATCGTGATAATAGTGTATTCCCTAGACAGATGCTGCATGCGTCGCGCTTGATGTTCGCCCATCCGGTGACCGGTGAACTGCTCGATCATTCCGCCGAACTCTGGCCGGATTTTCGGGAAGTACTGGAAGCGCTGGAGGGGAGGGAGGAGACACCATGATGATTGCCGTTACCGGAAGTCTAGGCTCGGGGAAGAGCACGGCGAGTAAGATCCTGGCAAACTTTATGGCGGCCGGGCATGTCGACACCGACCAGCTCTGCAGGATGGAAATGCTTCCCGGGCGCCGGGGTTATGAAGACTTCCGGAAGATCTTCGGCAACAGGTTTCTCAACCCAGACGGCAGCCTCGATCGGGTGCGACTGCGGCGGGCTGTCTTTGGCGACAGCGGGATAAAGGCCGCTTTGGAAAATATTCTCCATCCTCTGGTGCGGAAGCAGGTCGCGGATCTCAACTTGAAATGCCGGTTGTCGTCGAAAATTATGGTCGTGGAGGTCCCACTGCTTTTTGAAGTGGGATGGCAAAAGGATTTCGATGTGACGGTGGTCGTCCATATCCCGGAAGAGCTGAGTCTTACGCGGGTAAGGTTGCGGGATGGCTTGTCCGCTGAAGATGCCGGGCGGGTGGTGGCGCAGCAGCTGCCTGTTTCTCTGAAAATGCAGTACGCCGACTTCGTCATCGATAATTCCGGCACCTTTGCCGGTACTTTCCTGCAGTTGGCCTGGCTCGGGAAAAAGCTGAAATGTGGGAGAAAAAATGTGGAATCGATTTCTCCACCGGCTAAAAAGCTTGACAGCTCGGAGATGAATACGTATAAGGGAAACAACGATTTGAAATCAATCCCTGTCTTTGCTGAATCACCTCATTGAATCCTGTTGTAAAAACCACTCTGGAGTAAGCTGTCAAGGATTGACGGCTTCGGCTCATTGCAGACTCAAACGGTTGATTCTTCACGGATCTGGTCATTCATCCCATTCTGTTTTCGTATCTGACTGACTTTATCGAACTCAACGAGTTTTCGTTATAATCACTTTCGGTTCCATTGCTGTTCGCTTTTTGCGAAGGTGTCGCTTGAAGTGTGCGGTTTTGTAGAATAACTGATTCAACATCGGCGAACGGTCCGATTATCCGACTGCCGACCCGCCGATAACGGTATTGCCTATTTCTCTATCCTGCCGAAATTCCAAGAAAGGAGAAGCTGATTGAACATGAATCTGGCGGAACTCAAACTGATGAAAATCGGTGAACTGGTCGCCCTTGGCCGATCGTTGAAGGTCGAAGGGTACAGTGCGCTGCGTAAACAGGAACTTATCTTTGCCATCCTGAAAGCCCAATCCGACAAGGATGGCAAGATGCGGGGCAGCGGCGTTCTGGAAATACTGCCCGACGGCTTCGGTTTTCTCCGAGCTCCTGATTACAATTATCTGCCGGGTCCGGATGACATCTATGTTTCTCCTTCGCAGATTCGCAGGTTGAACCTTCGCACCGGCGACACCATCGAAGGGCTGGTGCGGGCGCCGAAGGAAGGCGAGCGGTATTTCGCGCTGCTGAAGGTCGACAGTGTCAACTTCGATCCGCCCGAGGCCGCGAAACAGAAGACTCTTTTCGGCAACCTGACGCCGCTGCATCCCAACGAGGCGTTCACCCTGGAATGGCAGCCGGACAATATCTCGATGCGGATCATGGATATGTTCGCTCCGATCGGCAAAGGCCAGAGGGGACTCATCGTCGCTCCGCCCCGGACAGGAAAGACGGTGCTCATGCAGAAGATCGCCAACTCCATCGTCAGGAACCACAAGGAGGTTTACCTGATCGTCCTCCTCATCGACGAACGTCCCGAGGAGGTCACCGAGATGAGCAGAAGCGTCAAGGCGGCAGAAGTGGTCAGCTCGACTTTCGACGAACCCCCGCAGCGGCATATCCAGGTAGCGGAGATGGTCATCGAAAAGGCCAAGAGGCTGGTCGAGCATAAGAAGGACGTTGTCATCCTGCTCGACAGCATCACCCGCCTGGCGAGAGCCTACAATACCGTGACTCCCGCCAGTGGCAAGATACTCTCCGGCGGCGTCGAGGCCAATGCCCTGCACCGTCCCAAACGCTTCTTCGGTGCCGCGAGAAATATCGAGGAGGGCGGCAGCCTGACCATTCTCGCCACTGCGTTGATCGAAACCGGCAGCCGGATGGATGAAGTTATCTTCGAGGAATTCAAGGGCACCGGCAATATGGAACTGGTCCTTGACCGCAAGATGGCCGACAAGCGCATCTTTCCGGCAATAGATCTCAAGAGGTCCGGCACGCGAAAGGAAGATCTGCTCATCAAGGCCGACGCCCTCAACCGTATATGGATTCTCCGCAAGCTGCTCAGTTCGATGAATCCTGCCGACTGTATGGATTTCCTGATCGACAAGCTGAAAATGCAGAAGACCAACGACGATTTCCTGGATTCCATGAACGCGTAATTCTCGCGGGGAGGGCGCTGCCTTTTTGGTTGAAAATTATTGTCGTTGGAGTAATATATCCCCCTCGTGTTGAAGAGATCCCGGTTTGTCAATATTAACTCACCCATGGGTGTGTTGGAGGAATAGTAACCATGAAAGAAGGCATCCATCCGAAATACAACAAAATTAAAGCCGTATGTGCCTGTGGCAACGAAGTGGAACTGGGCTCCGTTATGCCGGAGATGAAGGTTGAGATCTGTTCCGCCTGTCATCCGTTCTTCACCGGCAAGCAGAAGCTGATCGACTCGGCCGGGCGCATCGAGAAATTCAAGCAGCGCTATGCCGATCATTACGCCAAAAAAGGAAAAGGCAAAGCCTGATTTCCTTGCCGCGGTGTCGGGACCTTCTCCGACAGCCATATACTTTCCGTGTGTCCACAACGATGCTTGACATGGTTGTGGACTTTTTTCTTTTCCCACCTCTCCGCCCATAGCTGCCATGTTTGACAAATTTGCTGATCTTGACGATAAAATTTCTCATCTCGAGGGCAGGTTGTCCGACCCCGGTCTGGTAGCCGACCAGAAGGAATATCAAAAGGTGGTGCGGGAACATGCCCACATGGTCAAGTTGAACGACAAGTATCGGGACTACAGGAAAGTTCAGCAGCAAATCCAGGAGAACAAAGCGATTCTGTTCGATGAGAACGAAGACCAGGAAATAAAGGAGCTGGCCAGGGCCGAACTGGAGGAACTCGCCGATCAGGAAAAGCGGCTTGACCAGGAAATGAAGATCATCCTCCTGCCCAAGGACCCCAACGACGACAAGAATATCTTCCTGGAGATCCGGGCCGGAACGGGCGGCGATGAGGCTGCTCTCTTTGCCGGGGATCTGTTCCGGATGTACAGCCGTTTTGCCGAAAGCATGGGCTGGCGGGTGGAGGTGATGAGTTCCAGCCCCTTGGGCATCGGCGGCTTCAAGGAGATCATCGCCCTCATCAGCGGCGACCAGGTCTATTCCAAGCTCAAGTACGAAAGCGGGGTGCACCGGGTCCAACGGGTCCCCGAGACGGAGACCCAGGGCCGGATCCATACTTCGGCGGTGACGGTGGCAATCCTGCCGGAGGCCGATGAGGTGGAGCTGAATATCGATATGAACGAACTGAAGTTCGATGTGTACCGTTCTTCCGGGCCCGGCGGCCAGTCGGTCAACACCACCGACTCCGCGGTCCGGGTCACCCACCTGCCGACCGGTCTCGTCGTCACCTGCCAGGACGAGAAATCCCAGCACAAGAACAAAGCCAAGGCGCTGGTGGTGTTGCGGGCCAGACTGCTCGATCAGATGGAACGGGAGCGTCACGAGAAGATCTCCCAGGATCGTAAAAGCCAGGTCGGCACCGGCGACCGCAGCGAAAGGATCCGCACCTATAATTTCCCCCAGGGAAGAATGACGGATCACCGGATAAATCTTACCCTCTACAAGCTGGATGCCATCATGAGCGGCAAGATCGAAGATGTGATTTTTCCGCTCATCGCCCACGATCAGGCGGAAAAGCTGAGAGGCATACAGTAGCTGTCCGGCTCCTCTGCCGTATGCGTCTGGCGCAACTCCTCGAATACGGGTCAAGGGAACTGGCGGAGGCCGGTGTCCCGGAATATCGGCTCGATGCCCGGCTGCTGCTGGAGAACTGTCTGGGCATCACGCGGACCCAGGTATTTCTCAAGGCTCAATCCGAAGTCGATGACCCCTCGCAACAGAGATTCCTTGCTTTCATCGAGCGCCGCAAAAAACGGGAGCCGGTCGCTTACATTCTCGGAGAGCAGGAATTCTGGTCGCTGCCGTTCCATGTCCCCCCGGCCGTCCTGATTCCGCGGCCGGAAACGGAATTCCTGCTCGACCGGGTCCTGGCCCTGGCGTTGCCCGCCAATATCGATCGCGGTGCCCTGCTCGATCTCTGCTGCGGCAGCGGGGTGATTGCCACGGTGCTTGCCAGGGAAACCGGAAAAGAGGTTGTGGCTTCCGATATCTCCTCTGCCGCCTTTTATATTCAGACTATAGCTTGTGTCAATTGTCAATATAGCACCATTATCAAATCTAATCATAGCAGTTGCAAGATCTTCAACATCAAAAATATCCTTTTCAGATGCTTCAACGGAAGTATAACCTTTTTCGGATTTTAAATTAGCTCTG
>OBJA01000866.1_pt1 | contig 23875 bp, 22 predicted proteins | sample 1519751 | NCBI WGS metagenome assembly OBJA01 (sample SAMEA3881238, study PRJEB22517) | soil metagenome | biome: lake sediment; feature: soda lake sediment; material: sediment, water from around vicinity | place: India | collected 2013-12-23 | depth 3 m
GGGCCATCGATTTATTAAGTTCAGAGATTTCATGATCTCTTTGTTGTTTGAGTATCTCAAGCTCGTCCACCTTTTTCTGAAGTGTTTTAAGCGAGGCATTCTGAGCTTTCAGTTTTTCGATTTCGGTGTTTTTAGAGGCTATTTTCTGATTGATCTCGGTGATCGTTTTCTCCATAGAGCTGTTTTGAACCCTTAAATCAGTAAGATCTTTTTTTGAGAGTTCAAGTGATTTATCGAGGTGGAGGTTTTTCGACAGCAGGTTTTCCGAACGCAGCTTCTCCGATGTAAGTTGTGTTTTCAGTTTTTTGTTATTAAAATAAAATGTTCCTCCTGCGGTTAAGGCAATTGCTACGGCAATAGCAATCAAAGCATTTTTTTGGTTGATAATTGTTTTCATGAGCTGTTATGTTTTAAAAATTAATCTGAAACAAACCTACTCAATCCGAATTAAGGCCGGGTTAAATGTGAATTAAAAGGGAATTAAAAACCTGGGCTTGTATAATTTAGCAGCTTATCGGGAAATACAGGGTGAACACAGTTCCTTCCTTTAGTACCGATGAAACGGTAACCCTGCCATTATGAAGTGAAACTATTTTTTCAACAAGTGATAAACCCACACCATGCCCCGACGAGTGCAAAACACTTTTTGACCGGTAGAAGGGTTGAAAAATCATACTGAGCTCGCTTTGGGAAATGCCGATGCCTTTGTCTGTAAATTTTAGTATAAGCTGGCCATCGGCAGCATCAAGGAACACATCAGCATGGTGGTTGGAAGAATATTTGCAGGCATTATCCATAAGATTAATAATGGCCGTTTTAAGAAGTATTTCATTTCCAGGTACAATCATTTTACTGTCATCATCAATGCCCATCCCGAAATCGATGTCAACGGAATAGCTTTTATCGCGTGCCGATATTTCTTTCTGGCACTTCCACAAGACATCATCTACGCGTATTTCCGAAAAATTCAGGTCTCCCTTGCCGATGCTGGTTTGCGCCAGAAGCAGCAGTTTGTTTGAAAGGCTGTTCAGATCTTTTATTTCCTCGAGTACCAGGTTTAATATGTTTTCATATTCCTTATTTGAGCGGGCTTTCATGAGCACAACTTCCAGCTGGCCTGTAATAATTGTCAATGGGGTTCGCAACTCATGTGAGGCATTGGCAATAAAGCTTTTCTGAACATTAAAAGCCAGTTCCAGCCGCCCGAGCATCCGGTTAAATGTTTTGGCCAGGTGGGCGATTTCATCTTTCTGGTTGCCCTCATCAAGGCGTGTGTTCAGGTTATTTGCCTCGATGCTGTTTACTTGCTTAACCATAGAGGATATGGGTTTCAGTGCTTTTATTGCGTAGATATAACCCGAAATATATACGAAAATAAGGCTTAAAACGAAAACAATAAGCATTGTTGTACGCAGGCGTTTCAGTTTTTGGAATCCGAAAATATCGGTGGCGGCAGCAAAAATAACTATACGATCGAACTGGCCGGTGTAAAACTGGCCTACGATCTCGTGGTTTTCCTGCCGGAAACGGATTTCCTCAAACAGTCGTACCTGGTGGATATGATCTTCGCTGATTATTAATGAATTATCTTCATCGGTCGAATAGATGACGTTGTTTTTATAATCGAAGATTATGATTTTCTCGTTTGCCAGGTTAACCGGGTTGTTTTTTTCAATTTTCCACAGCAGTTCAGTATCGATTTCTTCAATATCGATAAGCATCTGAGCCACCATTTTGGCTTTGCGCCCGAGCCTGTCGTAGAACTCTTCCTTTCTTCCCTGCGCAAATGAAATGTAAATGGCCATAAGTGAAATAAACAGAAGAAAGGCGACAATTCCCAAAAACTGGGTTGTTAATCTTTTCCGGATGTCCATTACTGATCGTTTAAACTATAACCCAGACCTATGCGGGTTTGGATCAGTTTTTTTTCAAAATCCTTATCCAGCTTCTTTCTGAGGATGTTGATATAAACATCAACAATGTTGGTTCCCGTATCGAATGTGATATCCCATACTTTTTCGGCTATATCGGTTCTTGATACGACACGGTTTTTGTTTCTCATAAGAAATTCAAGCAGGCCAAATTCCTTTGCTGTAAGCTCAATTGTTTTTTCACCGCGTCGTGCTATTTTTTTGTCAAGGTTGAGCTCCAGATCTGCAACTTTTATAATTGCCGATGTATGAACAATTCCGGTAGAACGTTTCACAAGTGCCCTTATCCGGGCAAGCAGTTCGTTGAATTCGAATGGTTTAACAAGGTAGTCGTCGGCGCCGGAATCAAATCCTGTAAGTTTATCATCGGTAGTGCCCAGTGCTGTCAACATAAGAATGGGAACCAGGGGTTTTTTTTCACGGATTCGTTTACACAGTTCGTAACCATTTATAAGGGGTAAAATGACATCAAGCAACAGGATGCTGTAATCGTTGCGCAAAGCCAGTTTTTCACCCATCTGTCCGTCGTATGCAATTTCAACATTGTATCCCTTTTCTTCCAATCCTTTTTTCAGAAAATCTGCAACCTTTATTTCATCTTCTACTATAAGTATGTTCATTTATACTTTTTCTGATTTGCCCTGCTAAAATAATCAAAAACAAACAGGTTAATGAGGTATTTTCAATTAACCTAAATTTTATTTACACCGCTCTACAAGCCTGTTAGCAATAATATCGAAACCGACAACAAGCCTTGTTTTAACCTGCTTATTTTATTAAATCCTTTTTCTTCGAGCTCCTCCTGCCAGAGCTTATAGATTTCTTCCCGTACTGTTTTTCTTCTTTTTTTTTGAACCTGTTTTGATAAGTTTTTTTCTGAAGGTTTATTACCAGGTAATTTCATTTTTGGCAATTTTTAATATTTCCAAACTTTTTAACAGGTTAAAAAAAGCATTTGTGAATTAAATGTACATGAAGCACATATTAAAAAGCAATTAAAATACCCTGACGATTAAAAGGTTTAGTTTGCACCTACAGGAACTGTTTTTGGACTGGATCAGAAGGGGGCAGGATGTAGGTTACAGGCAGGTGATGTCAGGGTCGTATACGTTGCTGGCCAGAGTCCGGCAGCGCGAAAGGTATTGCTGTTTGAACGCAATATTATTAAAGTGATTATAAAAAAAAGAAGCCATCCGGTAGGTGGACAGCTTCCAATTATATTTAGTGAATCAAGCGTATTAGTCACCTAATCCAAAGCGTTCAAAACCTGTTACTTTAAGATTTTTATCGTATTGTGCCAGGTATTCTTTTACTGTAATTTTACCGTCCTTAATAAACGACTGGTTAACCAGGGTAACTTCTTTATACCATTTCTGGAGTGCACCCTGGGCAATTTTATCAAGCATTGCTTCAGGTTTGCCTTCCTGGCGGAATTTTTCCCTGGCAATTTCCAGTTCTTTATCAATAACTTCCTGTGGAATGGTATCGGTATCAACTGAAACGGGTGACATAGCTGCAACCTGCATTGCAACATCTTTTGTTACCTGTTCCTCAACCGATTGTTTGTTAAATCCAACAAGAGTAGCCAGTTTGTTACCCGGGTGGATATATCCTACAACTGTTTCAGCTTGAATTTTGGCATAGAAGGAAAGCTCTATTTTTTCACCGATAACACCTGTTTGTTCAGTCACATGCGATTCAACGGTTCTGCCATCAAGCTCAAGGCCTTTGAGTTCCTCCAGGTTTGCTGGTTTATGCTTCAGAGCCAGGTTTAAAATATTATTTGTGAAGGCAACAAAATTTTCATTTTTTGCAACAAAGTCGGTTTCGCAGTTTAGTACCACCAGTGCACCGAAACTTTTATCATCGGTAACTTTAGCCAATACAGCACCTTCAGTTGCATCTCTGTCGGCACGTTTACTGGCAACCAGTTTTCCTCTTTCACGAATTATTTCGAGCGCTCTGTCGAAATTACCATCGGCTTCTGCCAGGGCATTCTTACAATCCATCATCCCTGCACCGGTTACTTTTCTTAGTTTTACTACGTCGGCTGTTGTAAATGACATAAAACTTGTTTTTAATGTTTTTATAATCTAAATAGCGGTTGGCTATTCTTCTTCATCTGTTGTATCTTCTGAATCGGCAATGTCTTCACCGGTCTCATCGTCGTCAACCAATTCGGGTTCGGTAGCTGCCTCTTTTTTAAGTTTTCTGCGGCTTTTTTTACGAGGTGCTTCTTCCTCATCCTTGCGTTCGGCTTTGCGTTCGTTGAGTCCTTCAGCAACTGCTTCCACCATAGCTCCTACAATTAATTTAATTGATTGCGAAGCATCGTCGTTGGCAGGAATTACAAAATCGATTCCGTTTGGATTTGAATTGGTATCTACAATAGCAAATACAGGTATACCTAATCGCTGTGCTTCCCGCACGGCAATTTTTTCCTTCATCACATCAACGATGAACAATGCCGAGGGCAGACGGGTAAGGTCGGCAATACTCCCCAGGATTTTTTCGAGCTTGGCTCTCTGGCGGCCAATCTGGAGCTTTTCCCTTTTTGAAAGGTTATCCCAGCTAGGATCTTTTGCCAACTTATCAATCGACATCATTTTTTTAACGGCTTTCCTTATCGTTGGGAAATTGGTAAGCATACCACCGGGCCAGCGTTCTGTGACATAGGGCATGCCAACACTCTTAACCTGTTCGGCAACCAGCTCCTTGGCTTGTTTTTTTGTAGCTACGAATAAAACTTTGCGGCCTGATTTGGCAATCTGTTTCATGGCAGCAGCCGCTTCATCGATTTTTACGATCGTCTTTTGAAGATCAATAATGTGAATCCCGTTTTTTTCCATGAAGATATAAGGCTCCATGTTAGGATTCCACTTTCTTTTGAGGTGACCAAAATGAGCACCTGCATCTAATAACTGTTCGAATGATACTTTTGGCATCTGTTTACTTTTTTATGATTCTAAAAGCAACCGTTGAGTAGTTCCGACAAGGCGGAAGTCACAACCGTTTTAGATCCATATGATTAAATAATAATAAAATTCTAACGTTTTGAGAACTGGAACCGTTTCCTTGCTTTTGGGCGACCGGGCTTCTTACGTTCCACTTCACGCGGATCCCTGGTTACGAAACCGGCTGCTTTTAAATCTTTCCTTATTTCAGGATCAATTTTCATGAGGGCACGTGTTATTGCCAGACGCAATGCTTCAGCCTGACCTTTGACCCCACCGCCATCAAGATTTACCTGAATGTCGTACTTCTCAACTGCTTGAGCGATATTTAACGGTTGTGTTACGATATATTGCAAGGTAGTGGTTGGGAAATATTCTTTGAAATCGCGTTTATTGATTGTAATATTTCCTTTGCCTTCGTTTAAATAAATACGTGCAACGGCGGTTTTTCTACGACCAATTGTATTAACTACTTCCATTTGTTTTTAATTATTCGTACTTAAATCGATAACTTTTGGTTGCTGAGCCTGGTATTTATGCTCAGAGCCTACAACTACGTGCAGGTTACGGAAAAGCTGCCTGCCCAGTTTATTTTTTGGCAACATACCCTTTACTGCTTTTTCAACAAGTCTTTCAGGATATTTAGCTAAAATTTCTTTAGGCGTTTGTGTCCGCTGTCCTCCAGGATAACCGCTGTGGCTGAGATAAATTTTATCGGTAAGTTTTTTCCCGGTAAGCTGCACTTTCTCAGCGTTAATAACTATTACATTATCTCCGCAGTCAACATGCGGGGTAAATTCAGGTTTATGTTTTCCCCTGAGAATTTTTGCAACCTCGCTGGCCAATCGGCCAAGTACCATGTTTTCAGCATCAATAAGTACCCACTCTTTATTAACAGTAGCCTTGTTTGCTGAAACGGTTTTATAACTTAAAGTATTCACTTAAATTAATTTTTTGTTCTACATTTAACCTATTCCTGTGGTTTTTTTCAGAGTATTTCGCCCCACCCTGAAGTCTGTTATCCAAAGGAAATCAGTAATTTAAACTATTTATAAGTACGGACTATAATCGGGACTGCAAAAGTATTTTCTTTTTTTGTAATTCCAAACAAATACCCTTCTTTTTTTTCTGTAATGAACAGGATACCAAAGGACAGCCCCATTGAAAATGTTTTCTTAATTTGCAGTACCCAGGTTTTAGATCTCGGATGACTTAGTTAGTCGGGGTGATCAGGCGAAGGAGGCACTGTGGGGTATTCGTTTTAAATGAGTTTTTGTAGTAACTTTATGGAAGGAAAAATGCAGGATGCCAAAACCAATGCTTATGTGAAAATGTTTTATGAAGCCCAGGATCCGGTTGGTTTTGGTTGTACTGCGATAATTTTTGCCAGGGCAAATATTTATGAAACTTGCCTGTAATGCACGACAGATCATTCTTTACTTTTAGCTGGATGTTAAAATTTTCGCCGATAATTGCAGGAGCCAATTTTTTAATGCCAGCCTTGCAATAATAAATTTTGACATCCGGAAAGGAACCAGCATATAAAAGCATGAAAACAAAAGCAGTACGATTATATGGCAAAGAAGATCTAAGGCTTGAAGAATTCGAGCTTCCGCGAATAAAAGAAGATGAGATTCTGGCAAAAGTTGTATCCGACAGTATATGCATGTCGAGTTATAAAGCAGCCAAACAAGGAGCCGATCATAAACGAGTGCCGGAAAATGTACATCAAAATCCGGTAATAATCGGGCATGAGTTTGCAGGCGAAATCGTGGAAGTAGGAGCCAGGTGGCAGTATAAATTCAGGGCGGGACAAAAGTATTCAATTCAACCAGCAATATTCAATCAGAAAAGTCCTGTAGGCATTTTGGGCGCTCCGGGATATTCCTATCAATACATTGGAGGAGATGCTACTTATGTAGTTATTCCAAAAGATGTGCTGGAACAAGACTGCCTGCTTGCCTATGATGGTCCGGGTTATTACCCGGCTTCACTTGCCGAACCTTTAAGTTGTGTAATCGGGGCCATGCATGCCAGCTATCATACCAGCCCGGGTTCATACGTGCATCAGATGGATATTAAAAGAGGTGGTAAAATGGCCATTCTTGCAGGAGCGGGACCAATGGGACTGGCCGCCATCAATTACGTTGTTTCGCGTAAAGACCGAAAGCCTTCCTTACTTGTAGTAACCGATATTGATCAGTTACGCCTGGATCGTGCTGCTGAAATATTTCCAGTGAAATGGGCTGGAGACAATGGGATAGATATGGTTTATCTGAACACAGGCAATATTAATAATCCGGTTGAAAGGCTGAAGGAAATATCAGATGGTATGGGTTTTAACGATGTTTTTGTATTTGCCCCGGTGGATTCGGTGGTCGAACAGGCCGATGCCATCCTTGATTTTGATGGCTGTCTGAACTTTTTTGCAGGCCCTTCAGATCCGGAATTCTCTGCAAAACTGAATTTCTATAACGTGCATTATGCTGCTACTCATATTACAGGTACATCAGGTGGTAACAAAAACGATATGGTTGAAGCATTGCAATGTATGAGCGAAGGACTTGATCCGGCAGGATTAATCACTCATATTGGAGGGCTGGATGCGGTTATTGAAACTACACTTAATCTCCCCCATATTCCTGGCGGAAAGAAGCTTATATATACGAATAAAAAATTCCCTTTGACAGCTATTACCGAATTCGGGGAAAAAGGAAAGGCCGATTCCATGTTCAAAGAGCTGGCAAACCTGGTTTCAAAAACCAGGGGGTTATGGAATATTGAAGCTGAAAAGTATCTGCTACGGCACGCTCCGGATATATAACAATATCGGGCACTAATACTTTAGCCGGCAAAATTTGGTTGTTAAGAATTTATACCTGACCTTGTGTGAAATTTTTACTTGCTTAATCCGATGCGTAATTTATCAGCCGATTTGCAGACAGCCCGGAAAGCTGCCAGGGCAGGAGCCGATGTGATTAAAGGTCAGTTTGGCAAACCCCAGGATGTTCAAATAAAACCTGCTTCTAATACACTGGTTACCCATACTGATATTGCAGCCGAAGCCGCAATCCTGGAAGTGCTAAAAAAAGAATCGGATTACGACATTCTTAGCGAAGAGAGCGGACTGACAGGCAACAGCAATGGCCCGGTGTGGGTGGTTGACCCATTGGATGGCACCTCAAATTTTGCACGTTCACTTCCCTTGTTTGCCGTTTCCCTGGCTCTTGTAAAGGATGAAGAAATTATTGCAGGCGTAATTATTGATCCCATAAATGAAAGGGAGTATTATGCAATAAAAGGTGGAGGAGCGTTCTGCAACGGCAGTGAGTTGGTGTGGAAAAAACATCTGCATCGGGTTCCGGCACTTTTTCTTAATCATGGTTCACATCTGGAAGATAAGCTAAGGTATGCTGAGTTGGCATATCGTTTTACATCGCATTACAATCTGCGAAAACTGGGAACTACAGCTCTTGAGCTATGTTATGTGGCAGCCGGTTTATTCGATGGGTTTATCTGTTCGGGTGACGAGATATGGGACTATGCAGCAGGAGCACTGATCGCCTCCGAGGCCGGTTTGGTTTTCTCCGACTGGAAAGGCCGCAAATGGGATGGTAACTGCAGTTTTATATTGATCGCTCACCCAGGGTTGCATGAGGAGCTGCTGGCCAAAATCTCCGATCTTCAGTAGCCTGCCACTCCACGAGGAATGGGGGGTAATTACGTGGATTAATTCCACACCGGCTTTTTTCAATAGCTTCAGTATCAATTGCTTTTTTTTTGGAACAATAATTTCCTGCCCAGAAGGAATTTCGAGCATGCCTGAACGGCAGGTTTTGCTTCGCAGGGGTATGCTTGAAAAGTTTAAACAATTGTACCTGTAAGGCACAGGCAGTATTTGAAATGCTCCCGGCCAACATGTACTTTTTACTCAGGAGGTATTGATTAATTAATAAATTGAAAATGAAAATTGCCCAAGTATCACCATTATATGAAAGTGTGCCGCCCAAATTTTACGGAGGGACTGAAAGGGTGGTGCATTACCTGACAGAGGAACTGGTAGCTCAAGGACATGAAGTAACTTTATATGCAAGCGGCGATTCCCGGACAAACGCAAGGTTGATTCCCTGTTGTGATACAGCTTTAAGGCTTAATGGAAATACTGTAGATCCGCTGGCACCTCATTTCACAATGATGGAACGCATTGAAAAAGATGCCCACCGGTACGATGTTATTCATTCACATATCGACTATTTATTTTATCCGATAATTAAACGAAACAGGTACCATTTTTTGACTACCCTCCACGGAAGGCTTGATATCCCCGAGATTTATCCGCTTTACAATGAATTTTCCCGGATTCCGGTAGTATCTATTTCTGATTCCCAGAGAAAACCTCTGCCGCAGGCCAACTGGAAAAGCACTGTTTATCATGGTTTGCCCCTCGATTTATATTCATTTAACCCGCATGCCCAAAACTATTTGGCTTTTATTGGCCGGATTTCTCCTGAAAAACGAATCGACCGGGCAATTGATATTTCAATTAAAGCAGGAATTCCTTTACGCATAGCAGCTAAGGTTGATAAAGCCGATAAGGAATATTTTGATACGCAGATAAAGAAATTAATTGATCACCCGCTTGTGGAAATGCTTGGCGAAGTTGGGGAGTCTGAAAAACAGGAGCTTCTGGGGAATGCCCTGGGACTTTTATTTCCTGTTGACTGGCCCGAACCTTTTGGCCTGGCAATGATCGAGGCCATGGCATGCGGTACCCCTGTTATTGCCTACCGCTCGGGCAGTGTACCTGAAGTTGTTGATGAAGGAATAACAGGCTTCATCGTGAATTCCCGGCAGGAAGCAGTAGAGGCAGTCGGCAGGTTACAGCAATTAAACAGAAAAAAGGTAAGGGAGACGTTCGAAAAAAGATTTTCTGTACAACGAATGGCAAACGATTACATCACGATATATAATTCGTTAATAATGAGAGGCGATAGAAGCGATTCGCAAATTTTACAGAGCAACCCACAAAATTCGGTTTATGGAAAAAATGCATAAAAGTGATCCCATCATTACCCTGGCAACATCATCGCTTACCGAGGAGAAAACTTTTATCCTGAAGCATGATAATACATTCGCGATGTTCAATAAATATGGAGATATCCTTCAGTATAAAAACAGCGCCCAGGGGATTTTTCACCAGGGTACCCGGTTTGTGTCCGATTTTCAGTTAAAAATAGAAGGTACAATGCCATTGTTTTTAAGTTCCAATCTGAAAGAACGCAACGAGATGTTTTTAGTAGACCTCACAAATTCCGATATCATTGAACACAACCAGGTCAAGCTCGAAAAAGACATCATTCATATTATGCGGCAGAAGGTGCTGTGGCAGTCGGTTTATTATGAGCAGATTTTCTTTCATAACTTTGGAAGAGAAGATGTTGATTTTGAAATTGAGCTGGCAATCGATGCCGATTTCAGCGATATTTTTGAAGTGAGAGGCGCCGAGCGTCTGAAGAAAGGCATCAGGCTGCCGTTAAAATATGAGAAGAACAGCATTAAACTGGGTTATGTTGGAGTAGATGGAATTGAGCGATCCACATCATTGTATTTAAAACCCGAACCGACCAATATTGAAGACCGGCGCATTTATTATAACATACATCTGTCTCCCGGGCAGAGCTACATAATTTCTCCCACAATCTCTTTCGAAATTCATGATAAACCCAAAAGTAAAATTCTCAGTTTCAGAAAAGCTGAAAAGAAACACCAGCGGTTCCTGGAATATGTGGATCAGTCGACCTGTGAAATAACAACCTCCAACGAGCAGTTTAACCACTGGATTAACCGGTCGGCCACCGATTTGATTACAATGATCACCGAAACACCTCACGGCCCGTATCCTTATGCGGGGATACCCTGGTATGCCACTCCTTTTGGGAGGGACGGGATAATAACCGCGCTTGAATGTTTATGGATCAGCCCCGAAGTGGCAAAAGGTGTCTTGAAATACCTTGCTGCCACGCAGGCCACCGAATCCGATGGCTTCAGGGATGCTGAACCCGGGAAGATCCTCCATGAAACCCGGGCAGGTGAAATGGCCAATCTGGATGAAATTCCGTTCAGGCAGTATTATGGTACCATTGATGCTACCCCGCTTTTCGTCGTATTGGCGGGTGAATATTACCGGCGTACCGGCGATCGCGATACAATTGAAATGCTGTGGCCAAACATCGAAAGGGCACTGGAGTGGATCGATAAATACGGCGACATTGATGGGGACCTGTTTGTGGAATACGAACGAAAAGAGGAATCGGGGTTATTTAATCAGGGATGGAAAGACTCGTACGATTCCATCTCGTATGAAAACGGGACCATAGCTGAACTGCCTATCGCACTTTGTGAAGTCCAGGGTTATGTTTACGATGCCTGGGTGAAAGCTTCGATGATGGCAAATGTTTTGGGTTTTATTGATAGGGCAGAGGATTTAGGCGCACGGGCCGAAGAAATGAAGCAAAAATTTTCGAAGCATTTCTGGTCGTCGAAGAAATCAACATTTTATCTGGCACTCACCCAAAATAACAAACCCTGCAACGTTGTAGCATCCAATGCCGGGCATTGCCTTTTTTCTGGAATTGCTTCTGCCGAGCAGGCAAAAATGGTTGCCAAAAGCCTGCTCTCGGAGGAAATGTTCTCGGGTTGGGGGATACGAACGTTAAGCACAAAAGAAGTCAGGTACAATCCCATGTCGTATCACAACGGGTCGGTGTGGCCCCACGATAATGCGCTTATTGCCTACGGGTTTTCCAAATACGGGCTTAAGGAAGAGGTTGCCAAAGTTACAGCAGCTTTGTTCGATGCCAGCCTGTTTTCCGAAGGACAGCGCCTGCCCGAGCTGTTCTGTGGCTTTAAAAGAAAACCCGGGGAGGCCCTTACTAATTATCCGGTTGCATGTTCCCCCCAAGCCTGGTCGGTTGCCACTGTATTTATGACCATTCAGGCTCTGTTGGGAATGGAAATAATTGAAAGTGAAAACCGTATCCTTTTTTATAAACCTTACCTTCCCCTCTTTTTAGAATCGGTGAGCATCAAAAACCTCCGGTTCAAGGACCTGAAGTTAAATCTGGAGTTTTTCCGGAGCGGAAACAGTGTCGGCATTTCGATGCAAAACAAAGATGCGCCTGTTAAAATTGAGGTAGTTTATTGAAATGTAAAAACAGAAAAGGGGATGCTTCGGGTTGATGCACCGAACCGGCAGAAACATTTCATCCGGTTACCTGTTTTTTTTACTATTTTCGGGGAAACTGTTTTGTATGCAGCCGGCAAAAAAGCAACTGGAACTCTTATTGATGCATTACTTCAGGGCACGCAACCCTGATTTTCCCAAAGGCATATTAATGGCTTCGGAATCGCCTGATTTTATACTAAAACTAAAAACAAAAAACAGGATCGGTATTGAACTTACCCGGCTGAACCCGCTAAACGCGCGCATACCTGATACCGATGAAGAAGAACAGTTGAAAATGCGGGAACGAATAATCGGGATGGCCCGGAATTTATTCTGCGAGACTTCTCCATACAAGTTGTTTGTTAAATTTCTTTTTGCAGAAAACATACATTTGGAAGAAGAAAGAGAAATTGTACTAACGGCGCGCATTACAAACTCTGTCCGGCAGGCTGTTCAATTTAAAAAACCAACTGATTTTTTTTATTTAACAATTGACAGGGAATCTCTCCCTGTTGGCATCGAAAATATACTGATAATAAACCATCCCGGACTGGAGGCTCCCGTTTGGGAACGTTCAAACAACCTTGGAGTTTCTGACGATGTGGTGGGCGATATTCGCCTGGCAATCCAGAAAAAAGATGAAAAACTGCGGCTTTATCAAAAACAAAGCCTTAATTACTACTGGCTGGTGATTGTAACCGACAGGTTGCGTGGGATTAAAAATTTTAACCTGCACGATAAAATAATGAACCAGGTATTTTATTCCCGCTTTCAGCAGGTTTTTCTTTTTGACCTGATTAAAGCAAAAGTTTTTCAGCTTGTATAAGTTTTTCTTCTAATTGTTGGTTTGGAAATGATATTCCCCCTTGTAAAGGACCGCTGGTTTTTAAAAAACCATGCTTTAGGTTTGGTTCTGCTGCAATTGCCTTAATTATCAGCTGTTGCCGGGCCGGCTATTCTGACTTTATGAAAGCATAACTTTTCCGCTTTCAGAATAAGGGCTGCCGGATGCATCCTGGGGCATAACATTAAATTGTTAAAATAATATCAGCTCCTGCAAAAGAGAGTCAAAACAATTAGGCCTTTCATTCGTAATATTTGTCGAACACAAACAATAAGTAAATTATTATGAAAAAAGCTTTTGAAGTCAATAATCCTGACTTTGATTTAAGTCCGCTTACCGGTATGGGCCGGCAGCATTATATTGAAATGGCAAAATTCTTACTCGAAAAGGCCTTTACACATATTGATTCGATAAACGATCCCCTGACCTTTCCCAGGGTTCCGGGCAAAACCTATCCCCAGCCCGATGACCCCGACTGGCGTTACCGTTCGCTTGAATTTGAGGCGCTTGAACGGACATTTACCCTGGCAGGGCCGCTTATCCACAACGATCCGGAAGTTGAAATCAAGGGGATTAAACTGCGGGATTATTACAGCCTTCAATTATACAACGCCCTTACTCCGGGGCACTCCAATTCGTTGCCGTTGCCTGAAGAATTACCCGATTCCACCTATCAGTTTACATGTGAATTTGGGGGGCTGTTTAAAACCCTGCTGCTGATGCCCGATACCCTGTGGTCGCATTATACCGGGGAACAGAAAAATGAAATGGTTATCACAATATCCAAATGGGGGCACCACCGCACCACCCAGAATAACTGGCGCATCTTTAATATAATTACACTCTCGTTTTTAAAAAAATACGGTTACGACATTGATGACGATTTGCTGAAGAGCCACCTGTTATGGGTTGCTTCCTATCATTCGGGAAACGGCTGGTACCTTGAGCAAACCTATAATTACTATTCGATCAGCCTGTTTATTGTTTATACAACTATCTGGTGCCGGACATTTGGTGATGAATTTTATCCCGAAATTGCCGAAATTATTGAACAGTCGGCAAAAAAACTGATGGAATCGCTTACAGGCTTTTTTGGCCGCGACGGGTACATTAATATGTGGTCGCGAAGCATCTGTTACCGTACCTGGGTTTCGGGAGCCTTCCCTGTTGCATTCATGCTTAAGGACGATCCGCTCATCGATGCCGGATTTGCCCGCCGTCTTTGTTCGGGTTCGTTGCTCCAGTTTGTTACCCGCGAGGAGTTTTATCATAACGAAATCCCCAGCCTTGGGTTCTATTTGCAAAAGGAATACATGGTGCAAAATTACAGCTGCCCGGCAAGTCCATTTTTGATGTTCCTGCCGTTTATCTGCCTGGCACTGCCCGTGGATTCCCCCTTCTGGACAGCAACAGAAAACGAAGGGTTCTGGCAGGAACTGGGTGATGATACCCGCACGATTGTGCTTGAAAACCCGGGTTTGGTGCTTGCAAACCATGGGAAATCAGGGGCCTCTGAAATTATTCCGGGTAAAGTGTATTACGATGATCCCAACTACTCAAAACTTATATACAATACCCATTTCCCCTGGGAAGATCACAATCCGGGAGGGGGTACTTCAATGGAGTACAGTTTCCGCAGCCTCGATCCCCGCGATGTAAGAGGCGACGACATCAACTTTTATTTAACCGGGTTATCGGTGGTTAACAGTTCCGAAAAAAACAGGTACTATACCACTTCACAAAGTATGATGTTCAACGGGGTACACGAAGGTGTAATATACCGCCAGGCAATAATGAGAAAACCTCCAAACAACGGTGTGGGGTACATCATTGATCTGGCCGACATTGTAATACCGGGTGGAGTCGTACGGGTCGACCGTACCCGCCTGGCCTTTGAACACGAGCTCACCCTGGGCCATTTCGGGTTGCCGCATATTAACGGTGAAAAAGCTGTAGTGAACCAATCCGAAGAGGGAAATAAAAAAATAATTACCGCTTCAATTAAAGGGCGGCGTGTGGCATTGATCTCATACGGCGGCTGGGACGAATTCGACAGCCTTGTGCACACAAACCGCAATGCGGAGGCCGATGAAAGTACGGTGATTTATGCGCATAAAAAACGAATGGCTAAAAATCCGGCAATGGAGTTGATGATAACTGTGATGCTTCATAAGACCGACGATTCGGAATGGACACCCGAAGAGCTTTCGCCGATAAAAGATATCAAGGTAATGGATGTGACTCCGGTGCTTTCAAGTCTGGGGGCTAAAATTACCTTAAGCAACAATAAAACCTATGAGGTTTATTTTGAAAAAATAGATGGCAACCGCCGATGCTAGAGAAGTAGTGAAGTGTTAACCCCGGCTGGTTTTTAAACTTTGTCGGGGTTTTTTTAATTTAAAAGCAAAATTAAACCGGCTGAAGAAAACCGCCTCACCGGTTTCCATCTGAAGTTAATAGTATTGCCGGCAGCTGGCTACACCTTTATTTTTGCCGCTTTATCTTTTACCTGTTCGGCCTCCTGGATTAATGGCAGCAGACGCTGGCTTTTTTCATCGAGGTGTGAAACCGGTTCTTTCAGGCGGTGTTCAATTTCCATGAAAAGCTTTTCGAACATGCGGCCAATCTCCACATTCAGGCGGTGACGGAACTCATCGCGTGAGTGTTTCAGTTTTTTCCTGAAATCACGCAATATTCCGGCCCGTTTAAATATCAGGGTGGTAGCTATGATTCCGGCCCCTGCAATGGCAAGTATGCCGCCGGTAATATCAAAAATCATCATATGCGACGAAAATGCAATGACTGCCCCCAGGGCGGCCAGCCCGCCGCCGGTAAGCGACAGGCGCCCGATGCCGCTGCCCTCAATGCCTTTGTTCTCTGCTATATCCGACAGGCGCAGATCCTGGAGTTGCTGCTGCAGGCGTGTGAGAATCTCTGCCCGGTCGGGATCACGTATAACAAAGCGCTCGGATGTTTTTTTATGATGGTGGTCGATGGCTTCTGTCAATTCATTAAACATCGACATCATTTCTTCTGAAATGTCCCTGGATACGCGCGCCGATTCTGCTTCTATCTCTTTTCTTGAAGCGGTTTCGAAATTAGCCTGGAGCTCCCTGAGCCAGGTCTTGACATCCTTATCCCTTAGAAAAGGAACCGACCGGCGCAGAATGTTGCCAGCTCCCAGTCCGTCGGCAAAATCCTGCTCCAGTTTGTCGGCAAGCCTGTCGTAGGTAACGCAAAGACTGTCGACGGCCAGCCGCCGCAGGGCATCGGCCTTCTCCCTGCGGGTTTTTACCCGTGCAAGCAAGCCGGTGTAAAATGCCTTGTCCTCCTCAACGGCAGCCTGCTCGCCCTGCAAACGAATAATCATCCGGCCGGCAATCTTGCTTGCCGTATCGCGGGCTCCTTCTACTTTCATCCGCCATACTTCTCCGGTTTGTATTGCATTGCCCAGGTATTTTCTGAATTCCGAAAAACCGCTGTCAGGGTTTCTTTCGTTTTCAAGCTTTGCCGATACCGAAAAAACCACCGGGTTTTGAACATTGCGTTCCCGGGCATACTGGAAAACCCTCTCCTGATTGATTTCAAGTTCACGCGGGCTGGCCAGGTCGGCCTGCTGAAGAATAAATACCATTTTGCGGTACCAGTCTTTACGAACAAGTGACAGGAAATCCCATGCCGAGCCGGTATGTGGGTTTTTAGCACTGAATACAAATACCACCAGGTCGCTCTGAGGGATGTATTTTTCGGTAATTGTCTGATGATTGCGAATGATTGAATTTGTTCCCGGGGTATCCACAATGGTGATTTTACGCAACACATCCTTGGGAAGGGTCAGCTTCTCCCAGTTCTCTCCAAGGGTTGTTTTGGTCCGCCGCTCGCCGTAAACCAACTCCTGGATGCCGGCTGTGCAGGGATCGGGAGCCACTTCACAAACTTCCTCTCCTAATAGAGCATTTACAAAACTGCTCTTGCCCGATTTTACCTCGCCAACAATAACAAGTAAAGCCGCCGATTGCAGGTGCGAGATCCTGTCTTTTACAATCTGGGTTGCCTCTTTGTCGGAACTTTTTTCGCTGAGAGCCATACACGACAACAAAAGCTCGTGCAGGGCCTCATACGTTTCTCTTTGTTCATGACTCAATACTTGTTGTTCCATTTTTATTCCAGTTGTTGTGATGTTGCCGGTTCATGCCTTGCTGATCCTGCCGGTTTACCTGATAATCCTTGAAATCCTTCCCAATTAAGCAAATATACTACATATATAACAGGAACTTGCCGCGCAGGTTGATTAAAATTGCTTATTGCCACATATCAAGTAAGTTAAAGTCTTTGTTGGTACTGCTGTTATCCGGTTTATGGCTCTATCCGGGGAATTTAATTTTCAAGTCTGTCTGCAGGTATTTTTTCCTCCCGGGTATTCTTTATACAATACCCTGCCGATACATTCTACAGAGAAAATTCAATGTAAATTCAATATAAACTCAATATAAACTCAATATAAATTCAATTTTAACTGAATTTACATTGAGTTTATATTGAATTTTAATTGAATTTAATAAGTTTCAGCTACTATGTATTTCATTGCCTTTTGTAGCTACAACAGGTTTTATTCCTGAAAAACTAACGCAGGATTTAACTTTTTTTTCCGGTTTCGCAACTGTTTTTTTTATACCAGGGCAACAGATTTCATGCGGGTTTTTCAGGCAGATTTTGCGCCTGAGCAGTTGTTTTTTTGCAAATGAATGCTTTTATGAATTGTTGCTGGTAATTTAAAGGCAATAGCATAATTGATGATTAATCATTCAGCATTGAATTAAATAATTTTACCCGAAGGTAAATTTGTTTAATTTTAATAGGTTAAATTTTTTAATACCAAATTGAAACGTCATGCGTCGGTTATTTTTTACAGGTTTGGTTATTGTTGTTTTTTTTTCCTGTACCAACAAGCAACCTGAGGGTGAATATCCAATTACTCCGGTGCCCTTTACCAACCTGGTTGTGAACGATATTTTTTGGTCGGGGCGGATCGTTTCGGGCTCCAGTTGTATCGGCAACACTTTACTGCCATTCCTTATTATGCAGGGGCTCACCGGGGTCCCGGGCAAATGGAATCCTGGTTTAGAAACAGATAATTTTTTTCCTGGTTTATTGGGTAAACAAAATAACCAAACCTTACCGCCGGGGATGAACTAATCTCAAAGCCATTTTCTATATTTGGTGTTTAAAATTTACATTCATGCTCTTTTATGCTGCTATAGATATTTCCTTGCCACTGGTAAATCCGGTTTTAAAATTTCTTGTAATCCTGCTAATAATATTGTTTGCCCCTATTTTGCTTGATAAGGTAAAAATTCCTCATCTGCTGGGGTTAATAATAGCCGGGGCAATAATTGGCCCTAACGGATTTAACCTGATAACGCGCGACAGCAGTATTATTTTATCGGGAACAGCCGGGTTGTTATACATTATGTTTCTTGCGGGCCTGGAAATAGATATGACAGATTTCAAAAAGAACAGTAAAAAAAGTTTACTTTTTGGTTTTTTTACCTTTTCCATTCCCATGATATTAGGCATTGGGACTGGATTATATATACTGAAACTTACGGTTCCAACAGCAGTGCTCCTGGCAAGTTTATTTGCTTCCCATACCCTTATTTCCTATCCTATACTGAGCAAATACGGGGTTACAAAAAACAGGGCGGTGAACATCACTGTAGGCGGTACAATGATAACCGATACTCTTGCTTTACTTGTGTTGGCGGTAATAGTAGGTATGACAACAGGTGAGGTGGATGCAAATTTCTGGTTGCAGTTATCCATTTCCATTGTGGTGTTCGGATTAATAGTTATCGTATTTTTTCCCTTGTTAGGGAGGTGGTTTTTTAAACATTATGAAGACAATACCTCCCAATATATATTTGTACTTGTTCTGGTATTTCTTGGTTCTGCTATGGCTGAATTTGCCGGAATTGAAGCCATTATTGGCGCCTTTCTGGCAGGTTTGTCGCTAAATCGTTTAATTCCGCGCACTTCTCCATTAATGAACAGGATCGATTTTGTTGGCAATGCCATTTTTATTCCTTTTTTTTTAATCGGGGTAGGTATGCTGGTTGACTACCGGGCTTTTTTTTCTGATTGGGAAACAATAAAAGTAGCTGTGGTTATGTCAATTGTAGCTACTGTGGCAAAATTTTCTGCAGCCTGGTTGACCCAAAAGTCTTTTGGCTATTCACATGATGAACGGCGGCTGATTTTCGGGCTAAGCAATGCACAGGCTGCTGCAACTCTGGCAGCGGTTTTGGTGGGGTATAATGTTATTCTGGGTGAAACCACCGACGGGGAGCCCATCAGGCTGCTTAGTGAGAGTATTCTTAACGGTTCCATTATTATGATTCTTGTAACCTGTACAATTGCTTCTTTTGAAACCCAGCGGGGAGCACGCCGGATAGCACGAAATGAAAATGCCGATTTTGAGGATAAATCAGCTGAACCAGATGAGCGGATTTTAATACCGGTAAGCAACCCTGAAACTGTAGATGAATTAATCCAGCTAAGCAGTTTGATCCGGTCGGGGAAAAATAAAAAAGGGTTGTTTGCACTCAATATTGTAAACAATATGAACGATAATCCCGAAGCAGTGAAGAAAGCCCGTAAGATATTAGAAAAAGCAGCAATAACAGCCTCGGCTACTGATATCTACCTGACTGAACTACTTCGATATGATGTTAATATTGTTAATGGTGTAACAAGTGTTATTAAGGAAAATAAAATAACTGACCTGGTAATAGGTCTGCACGTTAAAAAAGAGATTTCAGAATCATTTTTAGGAACATTGACAGAGGGTATATTGAAAAATTGCAATGCCACCACTTTTGTATATAAGCCAGTCCAGCCAATTGCTACTATTAACCGCCACTTTGTAATAATTCCTGAACATGCTGAACGTGAGGTCGGATTTCCTTTTTGGTTACTTAAAGTATGGAATATCGCAAGGCATACGGGTGTAAAACTGCTGTTTTTTGGTTCAGAAAAAACACTACGGATAATACGGGAAATTCATTCAAATCACCCGATTGAAGCAGAATTCCATGTTTTTGTTGATTGGGATGATTTCCTGGTTCTATCGCGGGATATTAAACCAAATGACTGTTTACTTATTGTATTAAGCCGTGAAAATTTTGTTTCCTATCAAAAGAACATGGAAAAAATGCCAAAATACCTTAAGAACTATTTTCAGTCGAACAGTTTCATATTGGTTTTTCCCGTACAGGTTAATATTGAAGGCAGAGATTCAATTAATCTTAATTATCCTTCTATGCTTGAGCCAATAGAAAAATTGGATGAACTGGGGAAAACAATTGCAAAAATATTCCTGCGCAGATGAAACTTTTATGCTCCGATAGGTTGTTTAGATAGAAACCTGTAAATTTATAGTATCTGGCTGGTTTTATCCAAATCAGTTCATGATAAGAAATGCAATCTTATATGGCAAAAAAAAATAAGCTTAACAAAGAACTCGGATTATTTGACGTTTTTACAATAAGTACAGGAGCCATGTTCAGTTCAGGGTTTTTCCTGCTCCCCGGACTGGCATCACAATATACAGGTCCGTCCGTTTTTTTGGCTTACTTGGTTGCAGGCATTTTTATTATGCCTTCGCTATTCAGTATAGCTGAAATTTCAACAGCTCTTCCGCGTTCGGGGGGTGCCTATTATTTTCTGGATCGGAGTCTGGGGCCTCTGTTAGGAACCATTGGAGGGCTGGGGACCTATTTTGCTTTAATGTTTAAAACAGCTTTTGCAATTGTTGGAATAGGTGCATATGCCGCCATTTTCTGGGATGTTCCGATTAAAATCATCGCCATAATGGCAACATTATTTTTTACCGCACTGAACCTGTTAGGGGCAAAAAAATCATCCGGATTACAGAATTTTTTTGTGACTTTTCTCCTGGTTGTGCTGGGGGCCTTTATTTTTGATGGCCTGTATAACATTTTTTTTACTGAAAATGTAGAAAACCCCTTAAGCAATAATGAACTAAAACCTTTCTTTACAAATGGATTCGAAGGGGTTATAGTTACTTCGGGTTTTATTTTTGTTTCTTACCTGGGCCTGACTGATATTGCCAGTATGGCAGAAGAGATTAAAAATCCTGAACGCAATATTCCATTGGGAATGGTATTGTCGTTGGTAGTTACAGGTGTGGTTTATGTTCTTGGCGTTTTTATTATGGTGGCCATAATTAAGCCCGCAGAGTTTGTTAATGATCTGGCCCCGGCAGCCACTGCAGTAAACAGCCTGTTTAACTGGATGCCTGGAAAGACGGGTGCTTACCTTCTTACAGGCGCTGCAATGGCAGCATTTGCTTCAACAGGAAACGCAGGCATGCTTTCTGCTTCACGATATCCATTTGCCATGGGAAGGGATAAGCTTTTTCCTCCTGCCTTTTCAAAAGTAGGTAAAAAAGGAACTCCTGCCCAGGCCATTTTGCTTACTGCCGGGTTCATCCTGCTTTTCATCCTCGTTCTGTCGGAGGAAGGTATAGCCAAGCTTGCCAGTACATTTCAGCTTTTAATATTCATGTTGATTAACTTTTCAGTTATTGTTTTCAGAAACAGTAAAATACAAGCTTACGACCCTGGTTATTTTACTCCCTTCTACCCATATATGCAGATTGCCGGTATTTTAATTTCACTTGTTCTTATATCGTATATGGGGTGGATGGCAATATTATTCACGGGTGTTATTATAGTGTTGGCAATATTTTGGTATCAATATTATGCCCGGCTGAAAGTGAAGCGCGAAGGGGCAATTTTCCACTGGTTTGCTCTTCTGGGAAAATATCAATACTCAGAACTTGAGAATGAGTTTATGAGTATTATTAAGGAAAAAGGGCTTCGCCAGGGAGACCCGTTCGACCAGACAATTATCAGGGCCCGTATTACCCATGCCGACGATACCGATTTCGACCACCTGGTGAAGTATGTGGCCGGAATATTTTCAGCCGAAATGCATGTTAAAAAAGAAACCCTGATAAACGAGTTTCTTACTGTTTCTGCGATCGAGCCCGAATTGGTTACCCCCCAGGTGTCGGTGCTGTTTGCAAAAAACGAAGGCATCGATCATCCTTCGCTGCACATAATTTTATCGCAAAAGGGAATCAGTAAGCCCATTCAAAAAAAAGGAATATCTTCGGTCGACGACATCCGGATCTTTTTCTTCCTGGTTAGCCCTGCCAATGAACCCCGTCAGCAGTTGCGCATGTTGTCGAGACTTATCGATATCATCGAACGCGACAACTTTGCCGGCGATATACTAAGCCTTAAAAACCAACGCCAGATAAAGGAATACCTGCTTCATAATGAAAGGTACATCAGCATTCAGCTACTCCCCGGTACGGTTCAGGCCGAAATGATTGGCCGGCAACTGAAGGAAATAAAGTATCCGACCGATGTACTGGTGGCACTGGTTGAACGGGATTCGGTAACCTTTACACCCAATGGGAATACACGCCTTCTTGAGAACGATGTGCTTACAATTATTGGTGAACCAAAATCAATAGCTCATCTGTTCGATAAGTACATGCAGGTATAATCAGTTCATCCTGTTTGATTGTGCCAGGTAAGCGGGGTTGCCAAAAATGGGTATGAGTCTTTGTTAAATATTGATTCTCTTTTGCAAATTTAGCCTTCCCGTGTTTTGCAGCAGGTTTCAGGCATTGAATAACTGCCGGCATCAGTTAAAGGTTGCGGTTTTGTAATTACGCTTTTCCACTTTTAATTTTACTCCTCCCGTGCAGTCGAATTGAAGCGAATAGTTTTTTTAATAGTATTTAAACCTTTGGTTGTTAGAAAGATCTATTTATTTATAAAGCAGTTGCGGTTGGAGTTAAAAATTAAAGCATCGGAATAGTATGAAACAGACAAAGCATCTATTAATCGGTTTTTTCGCTGCCGGATTATTCGTGGCAGTGATCAGTTTTTCGGGGTACACCCAAAATTTAGCTGATAATCCTGAGCTGGACAAAAAAGTGGAGTCATTTCTTAAAAGTAGCAGGATTTCCTGGCGGGAAATGAATGTCCCGGAGTCTGATGGCCGTCTTCTTTACGATTTGATTGTGGAAAATGGGTACACGAATGCCCTTGAGATTGGCACATCAACGGGTCATTCGGGAATCTGGATAGCATGGGCACTTAGTAAAACGGGCGGGAAACTCATTACAATTGAAATTGATGAACGAAGGCACAGGCAGGCACTGGAGAATTTCGAAGCGGCCGGTGTGTCAAACTTTGTTGATGCACGGCTTGCCAATGCGCATGATTTGGTGTCACAACTGGAAGGACCCTTCGATTTTGTTTTCAGCGATGCCGACAAGGACTGGTATATAAATTATTTTAAGGAACTTGCTCCCAAATTAACTGCCGGGGGCTGCTTTGTGACCCATAATGTTTACAGGGGGCGTGGGCGAGGTGGAAATTCAGGTTATGCTGAGTACATTGAATCGAGGAACGATTTTAAAACAACTTATGACAATTCAGGAGGGGGAATGGCAATAAGTTTTAAGGCCTCAAAATAACGGGTATATCAACAACTCCTTTCACAATGCAAAACAGTAAGCTGACATGGGATTAGAATCTGAGCTGTTTCATAAATAAATTTATAAATTTGCCCATGAATTCATTTGTTTATGGACAGAAAATTGACATCAAAGCGCGGCAGGCTTAAAAGGAGGATCTTTCGCTCATGGATTACCTCAACGGTGAGTATTTCACTTGTGTTGCTTATGCTGGGTTCATTGCTTTTGGTGCTTGTCAATGCAGGCAGGCTTTCGGATTATGGACGTGAGCAGATTGGCTTTACACTCGTTCTGAATGAGAATCTGAAGCAGTCGGATGTTGATCGTCTGGAGAAAGTTCTG
>OBJA01000867.1_pt1 | contig 23864 bp, 24 predicted proteins | sample 1519751 | NCBI WGS metagenome assembly OBJA01 (sample SAMEA3881238, study PRJEB22517) | soil metagenome | biome: lake sediment; feature: soda lake sediment; material: sediment, water from around vicinity | place: India | collected 2013-12-23 | depth 3 m
ATGCCCTTGAGTGCCGATGAGGTCGAAAAAACTGTACACGAAGCCTGTTATGTCGCCACCACGGGGCGGGGTGGCCCGGTGGTCATTGATCTGCCCAAAGATGTCCAGAATCAGCAGGTGAAGGATGATTACCGTTTTGACGCGAAAAAGTTTCGTCCTCATCTGCCCGGCTATTTTTGCAACCCGACTCCGGAACGTGAACCGATCAAGCAGGCGATTGACCTGATCAACAAGAGCGAGCGCCCCCTGATTTTCTGTGGACATGGCGTTATCAGCAGTAACGCTGGCGACCTGTTGCGGCGTTTTATTGAAAAGCTCAATATCCCGGTTGCCTCCACCTTTCACGGACTCTCGGCCCTGTCGGCAGATCATCCCCTGCACCTGGGAATGATGGGAATGCACGGCACTGTTGAGGCCAACCGTGCCATCGTGGAAGCCGATCTGCTCATTGCTCTGGGAATGCGTTTCGATGATCGGGTTACCGGTAAGCTCGATGAATACGCCCAGAACGCGGCGGTGATTCATGTCGATATTGACGCTTCAGAAATAGATAAAAACGTCAGAACAACGGTGGCTATTACTGCCGATGTCTATCGTACCCTGCATGTGCTTATGGGCGATCCCATGTTGACCAGCATTCCACGGCGCCGCTGGTGGGACAAAATCAACGGTTTTCGCGAAGTCATGAGGGAGGATTTGCGTGAAGAGATCGAGGTTGGCGTCGGCACTGACAATAAACTCCTGATGAAGGGGATTATTCATCGCTTGTCGGAGGTGACCAAAGGGCGCGATCTGATTGTTCCCGATGTTGGCCAGCATCAGATGATGTGTGCGCGTTTCTACAACTATCAGACGACCAACAGTTGGTTCGGATCCGGCGGTGCCGGAACCATGGGTTGCTCTTTGCCCATGGCCATCGGGGTCAAACTGGCTCGCCCCAAAGAGAGGGTCTGGTCCATCAGTGGTGATGGCGGTTTTCAGATGAACATTCAGGAACTGGGAACCATCATGGAGAAGCAGATTGATCTGAAAATCATTGTTCTCAATAACGGCTACCTGGGGATGGTGCGGCAGTGGCAGACCTTTTTCTTCGATGGTCGCTATGCCGGAACGCCAATGCAAAGCCCGGATTTCGGCCTTATTGCCCAGGCTTACCGCATTCCCTACCGCAAGGTTGAACTCCTTGACGATGTGGTTCCTGCTCTTCAGGAGGCCATCGCCTGCGACGGTGCCATGATTCTGGAATTCATTTGTGATCCGACTGAGGTCATTCTGCCCATGATTCCAGCCGGAGGCGGTTTTGGTGACATGATGATCCGGCATCCCCATGCACCGAAGAAAGACCTGAGCAAACAAGGAGAAGCAGCATGAAAAGGCGTGCCATACTAGCTTTTACCCTCGATCATCCCGGGGTTCTGAATAAAATCTCCATGCTGATCCGCAAGAAAATGTACAATGTTGACACGCTAACGGTCTGTCGTTCACGGATCCCCGGCGTCAGTCGCATGACCATCACCCTGCGTGAAAACGATCAGGCCCGGGTCGATCAGGTAACCCGGCAGTTGGAAAAGTTCACCGAAGTGATTTCGGTAAAAGAACTGGACACCGACCACAGTTACTGGCGTGAGGTTGCTATTGTCAAGCTTGAGATTGATGCGTCGGTGCTGGATACTTTTCACGGTCGTTACAATTTTGAAATCCTCGAGCAGAAAAGCGACGATATCCATATTATCCAGGTTGCCGGATCAACCCGTCGTATTGACGCCTTTCTTGATGAAGTCGGGCGTGAGCACATTGTCGAGATCGCCCGTACCGGGGTGACAGCGATGGAGAAGTAGCCTGGTGATGGGGAGTAGGAAGTAGGAAGAAAAATCTCAGATAGGTTATGATGTCGGGGTGTAGTGTCGATGGATGTCGGCGTTACACCCCGTTTTTATTCGGAAGGAGGCGTTTGATGAAACGACGCAGTGGAACCATTACCGGAGATCCCGGTGGCAGCAACTGGGTTGAGCGCACGGCGGCGCGAACCATGCTACGGGCGGTGCGTTTTAATGATGAAGACTTTGCCAAACCCCTGGTCGCCCTGGCGGTGCCCTATACCAACGGCACTCCCTGTAACGACCATATCCGCGCCCTGGGAGATCTGCTTCAGGCCGAACTCGAAGAGGCCGGGGCCAAGGTCATCGTCTTCGGGACCCCGGTAGTGTCTGACGGTATTTCCATGGGCACCGAGGCGATGAAATATTCCCTGGTCAGTCGCGAGGTGATTGCCGATGCTATCGAATTGATGACCGAGGGTTATCAGGTTGATGCCGTTGTCACCCTGTCCGGGTGCGACAAAACCATTCCTGCGGCGTTGATGCCGATTGCCCGTAATGACCTGGTCGGGTTGACCCTCTACGGCGGCAGTATCCGTCCCGGGCATCATGGCGGCAGAGATCTGAACATTGTCAGCGCCTTTGAAGGAATCGGCGCTCACAGTGCCGGGAAGATTGATGCCAATGAACTCCATCAGATTGAATGTCATGCCTGCCCTGGAGCCGGTTCCTGCGGCGGCATGTATACTGCCAACACCATGGCTGCTGCCATTGAAGCCCTGGGGATGAGTGTTCCCGGTGCTTCTTCGAATATGGCAGTCGAAGCGGATAATCAGCTATCCAAAGACAAACAGGGGGATCTGCGGCGTACGGCAACCATTCTGATGATGCTGCTTAAGTCCGGCATCAGTGCCCGTCAAATAATGACCCGCAACGCCTTTGCAAACGCCCTGACCCTGGTCTGGGCCCTGGGGGGATCAACCAACGCCGTGCTCCATCTGCTGGCCCTGGCCCGCGAGGCTGAGGTATCCTTGACCTTGCAGGAAATGGCCGAACTGACGGCCAAGGTTCCACTGCTTGGCAACTTCAAGCCTTATGGGCGCTATCTGATGAACGATCTGCAGCCCTTGGGGGGGATTCCCGTGGTCATGAAGCATCTACTTGACAACGGACTGCTCCACGGTGATTGTCTCACGGTCAGTGGCAGAACCCTGGCCGAGAATCTGGCGGATGCCCCTGATCTGCCTGCCGGTCAGGATGTGGTTTTTCCGCTTACGGCACCCTATGCGCCGGCGGGCAAGCATATTCGCGTTCTCTTCGGCAATCTGGCCCCGGAAGGCTGTGTCCTCAAAAAGAGCGGCAAGGATTTGTCCACCATGCGGGGTCCGGCCCGCGTATTCGAGCGCGAGGAGGAGGCCATGCAGGCGATTCTGAGCGGGCGGATCAAGCCCGGGGATATTGTCGTCATTCGTTATGAAGGGCCCAAGGGTGGTCCCGGTATGCGCGAGATGCTTTCCCCTTCGGCCGCCCTCATGGGTGCCGGACTCGGTGACAGCGTTGCCCTTCTCACCGATGGCCGTTTTTCCGGCGGCACCCACGGTATCATGATCGGTCATATCTCCCCTGAAGCCCAGGTTGGTGGCCCCTTGGCTCTGGTCGCGGAGGGGGATCTGATTGAAATCAATCTGGACGATGAGACCCTCAATCTGCTGGTGGAGGATGCGGAGTTGACTCGCCGTCGGGCAGGATGGCGGGCACCGGCGGCTAATGATCGACGTGGGGTTCTGGCTAAGTACGCGCGCCTGGTGTCGTCGGCTTCAACCGGTGCGGTAACATGTTGAGGACTACTGTTGATATGCCCCTGACCAATCTTTTTTCCGCGATACCTGCGCAACTGCCGGAAGAATTGATCGATGTTCTTGCCGACAGTGGTAAAGTGCGCATCGAGCGCATCGTTTCGCGGGGTCATGCCTCACCGCAAGGTTTCTGGTACGATCAGGAGCAGCACGAATTTGTCCTGTTGGTACAGGGAGAGGCGGAACTGGAACTCCTCGATCCCGCCGAGGGGGTGACCCTGCATGCAGGAGATTATCTGGTGATACCGCCCCACCGCAAACACCGGGTCGTTCGTACCAGTGGTGCAGAGGATTGTGTTTGGCTGGCAGTTTTTTACTGAGAATTTTTCGGGTTAAGTGAGGGGACATTGATCCGGTCAGCCGAGTTTTTCCCCGCTATGTTCAAACCTCCCGACCGGATCATCCGCAGAATCCCAATTTTCTTCAGGAGTTTTCCCATGATCCGTTTGTGCCGATTAACAGCCCTTATTTTCCTTCTCGGTGCTTGCCTGGCCGCAGGTACGGGGCATGGGGCGCAAGCAAACCTGAACCACAAGATCGGCCAGATGCTGATGGTCGGTTTCCGGGGTGCGGAACTTGAGCCGGATCATTTCATTCTGCGCGATATTCGTCAGTATCACCTCGGTGGCATTATTCTGTTCGATTACGATGTCCTCACCCGGCAGCCCGGGCGTAACATCAGTTCACCGGCGCAACTGAAGGACCTCATTGCTTCCCTGCAAGAGGCTGCGCCAACATCCCTGCTCGTTGCTGTTGATCAGGAAGGGGGGCGGGTTGCCCGACTGAAGCCCGAGAGCGGTTTTGCCGAAACGATTTCCCCTGCCGCCCTGGGGCGACTTGATGATCTGCCGCGGACTTACACTGAGGGCGCAGCCATCGCCGACCAGTTGAACAGGATGGGGATCAATGTCAATTTCGCTCCGGTGGTGGATCTGTGCAGTAATCCCGACAATCCGGTTATTGCGCGCTTGGAGCGCTGCTTTTCCGACCAGGCCGACAAGGTGGTCCGGCATGCGCAGGAATTTGTCCGCGCCCATAAGGCTAGGGGTGCAACTGCCGTCCTCAAGCACTTCCCCGGCCACGGCAGTTCACGGGAAGATTCCCATCTGGGCTTTGTCGATGTGTCTGATTCCTGGACCAGGACTGAGCTGCAGCCCTATGCCCGGATGATTGGGGCAGGGCAGGTAGCTGCGGTCATGACTGCCCATGTTTTCAATGCCGCCCTTGACCCTGAACATCCTGCAACCCTGTCCCATGCCACCATTACCGGACTGTTGCGCGGCCCCTTGGGCTTTGACGGGGTGGTGTTTTCCGATGATCTACAGATGAAGGCCGTTACCGAGCATTATGGGCTGAAAGAAGCGGTACGTCTGGCCATCAACGCCGGAGTGGATGTGCTGCTCTTCGGCAATAATCTTGAGTATGACCCGGAGATCGTGCCCAAAGTGGTGGGGATCATCCACGAGTTGGTCGCTGCCGGGGAGATTAGTGAAGGGCGGATTGAGGAATCCTGGCAGCGGATTTTGCGGCTCAAAGGAGAGGGGAGTGTGAGGTAGATATGGGGGGCGGGCGTGATTGGTCACTCCCCGAGTGTTTTATCAACAATAACAACAACATCAGCTCGAATCGCCGGTTGTAAGGGTTTTGTGCACAAGGGGCGATTCATGAATCGCCCGCTTGTTTGCGATCAACATCCAGGTCGCGGCATCGCGGTCCCCATGTTTTCTAACCTCTAGCTCGTAAGACATTAAGGCGCAGGTTTTTATGGCATTTTCAGAATTTGAACAGAAAAGAATCGAAAAGGCTATTGCCGCTTTTATGGAAAAGCGTCGTCCCTCCCCCCATATTCGCGATAAACTGGATTTTGGATACCGAGTTTCAGGGCAAAGTGTTGAGCTTTTCGAAATTAGGCCGCAATGGGACGATCCAAGCATCATTCGGGAACACCCTTTTGCCAAAGCAACCTATGTCAAAACCAAAAAGGCCTGGAAAGTGTTCTGGCAACGCGCTGATTTGAAATGGCATGGTTATCAACCAAGTCTGATTGTTTCATCCATTGATAAGTTTTTGCAGGTTGTTGATGCCGATGAGTATGGTTGATTTTTGGGTTAGCGGATTGTAGACGCGATTTGTCGCTCCCGCTGACATCGATGCTTATTATTGCCGAAATCCACCATCTATTCTTAGGAAAATCCTCTACTCAGAATTGCCAAAACCCATCCACCCGTTATCACATGAAATCCGATGACCTATTATTGCCATGATGTAACCTCGTTGGCGTGGCCGACATATTCCAGGTGATGTAAGACCCAGGTACAGGACAAGATGTGGGAAAGCCCAACCTGGCGATATCAGGTTGGGCTTCTGCCTGTCGGATATTTCGTGATTTATCGGACATACATCATCCGCCATTTGATAGAACATTTCCACCTGACGGTCTGAAACTCAATGGACGGGTATCAAACACGCGAAGTAGTAAGGTTGATAGTTTGTCTATGATTCTGCTGCAAAATTACTTCTGCCAAGATTTTTTTCTAGTTTTTTCCGCTTACAATTATTCCAGTCAGATATTTTTCAGATAACGTGTGTATGCTTAACACTGTTTGCGAATCTGCGTTGGAAAGATCAATGCCGTGTCGGGATGCTCGTGGTCGGAACAGCTCAATGCTGATGATCAGGACTATCTTGTCACACCACTACAAGCAACCTTCGCTGGATACCATGGGGGAATGGAAGATTTCATCAATTTATAGCTACCCCGCTAGGGAAGGGGAAGACTATCGAAGAAGAAGTAACTGGTACGGCTCAGGTTGGCGGTATCCAGATCATGACCTATCCGATGAAAAGAACGGCTTACGAAGATTATTGCCGTAACCGCACCCGTTTCTCACTCGCAGCCCCCATCAAAGGGGCCGAGCTTGGGGTTGCCAAGGGGCCGTTGATTCAACAGCAAATAGCATCTGACACTTATGGTTCTGATGCCTGGGAGATGGGCAGCTCAAATCGCTGCTTTTGTTCATCTGCTGGATAAAGGGGTCTTCAGGAAGGTGACCGGAAGGGACATGAACGGTCATGCTGTGAATATCTTCTCGCGCTAGATCGTTGGCGCAGGTCGAAACGTCCAAGTTTGTTCGATATCTTTAGGGATATGCAGAAGCATTCATAAGAAGGGAGCTTCACAATGTCTATGCCTCATCAGGTAATCTTTTGCGATTCTTGTGAATTTGAATCATCAGCACGTGTCTTGCCCCAGAGAGCTATTTATAAATTGTCGGGCGGGAGGACACTTTCTATGGAAATAGACGATGGATGGTGTCACAGGTGTGAAAAATGGGTACTAATGGAAAAATTCAGTGATGATGAAATTCGCCAAATACTTAAAAACATGAACCGGCAACACAATAGGGGAATTATTACAAACATATTAGCAGCTTTTAGTGGTATCTCGAATAGTACCAAGTCTGACAGAGGTTATTTAGTTAGGAATCGCACGTCTCCTCCTAGATGTACCACTTGCGGAAGCATTAACGTTGAAAGAATTATGGTGCCCCCACTTACTCCGAGAAAAAATCTCTCTGTTGACATTAAGCACCCTGGATGTGGAGGGAATCTTTATTGTAAAGAATCTAGCCTTAGGTTGGCTATAAATTTTGATTATATAGAAGAAAGTTTTTATGATGAAAACGGAATAAGGATATAACTTCTATCTCAATGACAATTCTATACTGAATTCTTGATATATTCACTCGTGATGATAACCCCTTAATTTCATTTTTGCGTTGATATTAGGCTAGCTCAAATTTTTTGCCACGGATTTTCGGTTAAGACCCATAAAAATTTCAAATCCGTGATGGAATGACTTCGAACCAAGTTTTTAGAATACACAAGGGAGATGCATATGATGGACTCTGAGCAAACCACAACGCCCCCCGAGGCTATGCGGGATGCTGTGATCAGTATGGCGGTTGAATCCTGGCGCTTTGGCCGGGTATTTGACCGTCTGCTGCTGAAACTCGATGCCGGAGAGCAGAACCGGTATAAGAGCCAGTTCCGCTGGTTCATCAAAAAGGTCGAAGAGGCCCTTGAGCAAGCGGATCTGCGAATTGTCAACGTCGAGGGGCATCCCTTCGATCCCGGCATGGCCGCCACCCCTCTGAACATAGAAGAATTCGATTCGAAGGATGCCTTGATGGTCGATCAGATGCTTGAGCCGATTATTATGGGAAAGGAAGGTTTGGTTAAGACAGGAACCGTCACTTTGAGGAAGGTGGAACAATGAAAAATTTCGTTGGCATTGACCTGGGTACAACAAACAGCGCGATCTGTTCTTATGACGGTTCCGAAACCCGTATTTGGAAAAGTCCTGAACAGAATGATGTGACGCCATCGGCGATCCTTTTCGCCCGCAGAGGCAACAAATACCTTGGAGCGCGGGCTTATAACTCGGCCCCATGGCAACATGAAAGTGCCGCTCTTTTGTTTAAACGTGTAATGGGAACCAGCACACCCATTAATTTGCCAGCACTTGGTCTAACTATGTCTCCAGAGGAGTGTTCTTCAGAAATTCTCAAACTTATGTTTGGCTACTTGCCAGAAGAAATGAGAAATGACCCAGAGACCGGGACCGTAATAACGGTACCAGCGGCATTCAACCAAATGCAGAAAGATGCGACCATGCAAGCAGCAAGCATGGCCGGTCTCGGCAAAGTTGCACTTATGCAGGAACCGGTCGCGGCTGTCATGAGCGTCATGCGTGCTCGCAACACCGACGGCATGTTCCTGATCTATGATTTGGGTGGCGGCACCCTGGACATCGCCATTGCCGAGAGTATTGGTGGGCGTGTAAACCTGCTATCGAATGGGGGAATCGCCATGTGTGGGGGTCGAGATTTTGATCGACTATTAATGGATAACATCGTTAAGCCGTGGCTACTTGAAAATTTTGATCTTCCTACCGATTTTTCTGGGAATCCGAAATTCGACACACATAAACGGGTAGCTTTGTGGGCAACTGAGAAAGCCAAAATAGAACTTTCCTCCAAAGAAGATACAACAATTATTCTTTCAGAGGATGAGATGAGATGTAAAGATCTCTCAGGCACTGATATTTACCTCGAAATACCTTTGTCAAGAGGACAGCTTGATCAACTTGTTGCAGACAAAATAAATGAATCCTTAGATTCTGCGAGAGAGACGCTATCTAAGGTGGGGCTTTCTCCACATGATTTAGAACGTATTGTGTTCGTCGGCGGACCGACCAATTACAAACCCCTGCGCGACAAAGTTGCATTTGAGCTGGGGATTCCGGGGAGCACCGATGTAAACCCCATGACAGCCGTGGCCGAAGGAGCGAGCCTTTTTGCGGAATCCATCGACTGGAGCTCCCAGAACCGGTCACGCAAAAATACCCGTGGGCAGATTTCCTCTGGCGGGGGGCTGGCGCTGTCTTTCAACTACATTGCCCGTACACCGGATGTTAAGGCCAAGATCGCTGTTCAATTGGCTGGCCAAGCTGCGTCAGGCTCAGAGTTTCAGGTCGACTGCGTCGATACTGGTTGGACTTCCGGCCGCCTGCCGCTCAAGCATGGCGCAACCATCGACGTCACCTTGACAAAAACCGGCGACAACACCTTCAAGGTGCTTGTTTTCGATTCCGTAGGCGGCCCCACTGCCCTGGAACAGGACAAGATTGTCATTACCCGAACTGCTGCCTCAGTGGATGCCATTCCAGCCTCTCACTCGGTTGGCATTGAGGTATTGGAGAAACTTGGCGGCCGACCCGTACTCGACTATCTGGTTCGTTCGGGCGACTCGCTGCCAAAGCAGGGCAAAAAGACTTTCAAGGCCGCTGAGTCGCTCAAATCCGGTGCCTCGGGATCGCTCAACCTGAATCTTTGGGAAGGCGAGATCGAAGACCCCATTACTGATAACCGTCCCATCGGTGTCTTGAAAATTTCAGGCTCTGATTTCGATGACGGTGTGATTCCCGCCGGTGCCGACCTTGAGTGCGAATACGAGATTTTAGACTCAGGCCAAATCATCCTTCACGTTTCCGTGCCAAGTATTGGCGGTACTTTCCAATCAGGTAAAAATTTCTATTCTCGTCAAGAGACAGGAGTCGACTTTAACGCAGCCGCTCTCATGGTTGTCGAGGAAGGCGAAAGGACGCTGAATCGCATCGACGAGATCAACGAGGTAGTAGACAACCCCAAACTGGACCAAGCTCGGCAGAAACTTGAATCTGCAGTCTCGCTTGATCCAGATGAAGCGGAAACAGAGAAGTCCCAAGAGGCCATGGAGAAGGTTCTCGAAGCACGGAAACTCCTTGCCCATGTCCGAAAAGAGCATCTCAAGGAAATCCGGCAGATTGACCTTGATCACGTTGTGTCTTTTTTTAACGATCATGTTCGGCAGCATGCCCGGCCATCCGAAGCGTCGGCCTTCGACAACTTGGCAAAAACGGCTCAACGCTCAATCGGTAGAAATGATAGAGATTTTGAGAATCAACTTGATGAATTGAGGTATAAAAATGGAGAGATACTCCACCGTCAGGATTGGTTCGTAGTAGAACGCTTTAAATGGCTCGTTGGTTCACCGCATCTTTTTGTGGACAGACGCCGCTTTGAAGAGCTTGTCCAAATTGGTAATCAAGCTATGCAGTCTGATGATATCGATAAACTTCGATCAGTAGTCGGGGAGCTTTACTCCATCAAAATCGGTGGCGAGACTGATATTGATATGCTAGATGCCGCCAACATTATCAGGGGATGATTTATGGCGAAGGATTTATGGCTGCCTAAAGGGTTTGAGTTGCCGAATGGTTCGAAAATCCGGGCGCTCCTCTATTCAGGAGACGAGTGGCAGATTTTCGATACCAATGGCTCGAATAATATCCTGCTCACACGTCCGGAACTGGCACTGAAGTGGGATGAGTTCGGTTTTCTCGACAAATCCCTGTTCGGGGATGTCACATTCGGAAATGAATTATTCCGAAGCCTGAACAGCCATAAAAAGTACACCCTGGCCGCAGTAAAAAATGGGAACTCCCCGGAAAGCAAGGTCGATGCGCTGGCCTTTGCATTCGCTCTCAAAGAGTCTAGAAAGCTCTCGGAGGATGTCTCATTTCATGATGCCGTTTATGTGGAGCAGTATTCCAAACTGCTCCCGAGCTGGTCGCTGACACCTCATGTCGATGATAAAGTTGTCTTGGGAACCTGGATCACAGGTGGGGTCATCATCTCCACGGAATCTTTCCGGCGTTTGACCAATCTAACCGGCTGGATGCCTGCTGGCGATCTGGTGGAGGTTGTAAAGGCGGCCGGGTTTAGCGTACCTGCGGATGCGGGCCTGCTGGCCAAGCGGAAGCCCGCCTCTCAAGTCAAGAGCGACGCGAAGGCAGCCATTGCCAAGGAATCAGCCGAACCTGAAAAGCCGCAAGCGCTCGAGGAACCGGCAGAGGACAAATTTTTCAAACTTCCAGGGAGACCTCAACTTGAGGATTTTTTCAACGAACACGTCATCGATATCATCTTCAATGCCGATAAATATCAGGCTTTAGGAATCGATTTTCCTTCCGCCATCGTCCTGCACGGGCCGCCGGGTTGTGGCAAGACCTTCGCTGTGGAACGCCTGGTTGAGTTTATCGATTGGCCGAGTTATTCGGTTGATTCTAGCAGCATTGGCAGCCCCTACATTCACGAAACCAGTAAAAAAATCTCCGAGGTTTTTGACAAGGCAATAGAAGGGGCCCCTTCTATCGTCATCATTGACGAGATGGAATCTTTTCTGTCGGATCGACGCTCCGGCAGCTCGTCCGGTTTGCATCACGTCGAGGAAGTAGCCGAATTCCTTCGGCGGATTCCGGAGGCCATCAAAAACAAGGTGCTGATTATCGCCATGACGAACCTGATCGAGATGATCGATCCCGCCATTCTACGTCGCGGTCGGTTCGACCACATCATCGAGGTTGGTATGCCGTCGAGGGAAGAAGTGGCTTCTCTGGTGAACTCACTCTTGAGCAAACTGCCGAAAGCTGACGACCTTAGCGTGGACAAGATCCTTGATGCTCTCACGGGCAAGGCTCTCTCAGATTCGGCTTTTGTCATACGCGAAGCCGCACGACTTGCTGCCAAAGCTGGGAAGACAGAACTCGATCAACAGAGCATTGAGGCAGCATTGAACAGCCTTCCTAAAGATCAAGAGAAAAAAAACAGACGTATTGGATTCGTCTGGGATGACCAGTAATCGGAGGGGAGCATGGACCTTTTACAAAATCCTTTTCACATTCTGAATGCAAGCCCCCGCGATAACCGTCGGCGGATCATGGAACTGGCTGATGAACGTAGCCTTTTGCTTGACTCAAGTGAGTGCATGGAGGCGCGTTCGGAGTTGACGAATCCCCGGAAAAGGCTCTCAGCCGAAGTTGCCTGGCTGCCAGGCATAGGACCAAAGCGGGTGGGAGAAATGTTGTCGCTCCTCGAATCTTCGCCAGCGGATTTACTTGCCGTCAATAAGTTTTCGCCGATTGCTCGGACGAACCTGCTTGCAGCAGGCCTCGCTCGGTTGCCAAATTACAAAGCTGACGATGTAAAAGAATGGATCGAATGTATCGCTTGGGAATTTGAAGAAATCGATCCTAATGAGCTGATGATGACCATTAATGAGGAAAGAATAGTTTCTGGTTTTCCGGAAATTACTGATGTTTCTATGATTGAAGATGAAATCCCTGAACGAAGAAGACACCTTAACCAAGTGATAAACTCTGCTCTCGATAAGCTTTCAACAACAGAACTCATTGAAGTTGTTACCGAGGTTGTCGAATTTTCTCCTGTTTCTCATGGGCACGTTGTCTCATTAATATCAGATATTGTTGACTCATATGAATTAAAGGCCCAAGGGTTTCTCGAAAAAGAGGAAGAAAGTATAAATATTATAGTCAACAAAATACGATCTTCATTAGAAACAGATCGTCCAGATTCTTTTATCAGCCCTTTGGTGAATCAACTAATGCAGGTGGTTAAAAATTGGGATTATGTTGCGCAACCTATTCAACTTCGTGCCCAAAATCAAGGAACTGACCATGATGCTAGTCACCGCGTTGCCAGGGTGGTCCGTGATCTAGCAATTCATATGTTCAATGAACATGATAAACTTAGTTTTTCACAGCAACTAACCAGCATGCTTCAGGAAGTGTTTGCTGAGGTTGATGTGGTTGCTGAACGCACGGCCGAGGATTCAGAGACCCTCAATGACATTGCAGAGCAACGAGCAAGATTAATTGAGGATGCTAAAAGACGAGATGAGGATTGGCAAAGGGAGATAACATATGAGGGCTATGTCGGATCGGTATTTAGGGAAAAATTCAGAATTTCACAAGCGGGAATAGAATGGAAGGGTAAAATTTGGAGTCTTGATTCAGTTAATAGAGTCCGATGGGGGGGAAAGTGTGTAACAACAACATCTAGATACTCGTCTTCAACGAAAGTTGTACAAAAAGTACAATTTGGTGACAAGAATAGTATGGCTACTATTACATTTTCAGACTCTGATAGTTTGGCTGGTCTAGCAACATCAGCTGTTAAATCTGTAATAAGCAGGAACTATGAGCAAATTAATTATAGTAGACTTATCAATTGCTTGTGGAAGGCCGTTTGTTTAAATATACTTAACAATTATATTGAGGGCTTCTCTTTAGGTAAAAAGTATAAGTTTGGATCATTTATTGTTTCAGATACAGGAACAGAACTCAAGAAAAAGGGACTTTTTTCAGGAGGTGAACGCATATTTTGCAAATGGAATGAAATTAATGTGAACAATTATGATGGTAATCTTTATTTTAATAAAATTGGAAACTCTAAAATTGAAGCTAATTTTTCTTATATAGATGATGATAACATACATATACTCTTTGCTCTGGTTGATATGCTAAAGAAAAATAGTAAAGAAAGAATTAGTGAAATCTTTGGTTGAATATTTCTTCTAACAAAACACGAGGTAGAGTTTTCGTATTGCTCCTAGATCTGAGTTTTGAGTTTGTGCTTTATTTTTTCATAACCCTAGAATTGCCATGAGAGCTTAGCACTCACTCCACGCGAGAGATTTTATGGTTTTAGATAACAATGAAGACAGAAAAGGGTTTTCTGGATTTTTAGATTTGGCGTCCGAGGTCAGTGGCATGGATGAGCCTATAAAGCCGGAGCCAAAAGCGAAGGCTACGCCTTCATCATCTAAGGAGCCCTCCCAGCCTCAGCGGGAAGCAACTCGTTCCAAACCCGAGCGGAAAAACACGAGTTCTCCTTCGCCTATTGAAACTGTTAGCCCTGGAAAAAGTGGCGGTGGTTCGGGCGGTAAATGGTTTCTCGGCATTATCGGTGCCATCTTTATGATCTGGTTTATTAATAACGACGGGCAAAGCAACAAACAGCCATCGCACGCTCCGTCATCCTCGTCGCAAAGCTACAGCTATACACAGAGCACCCCAGCTCCGACAGTTCAAACTCCAGGTGCAACCCAGAGCACTGGACTGCAATATACAAAGCCTTCGGTCGGCAACAATAACATGCTGTCCGTACCGGAAATTCGCTGGTGTATCCGGGAGGACATTCGTATTGAAGCGATGAGAAATATACCTGTTACTAATAATGGAATTGATGGGTTTAACCGGCTTGTATCAGATTACAATCTTCGATGTGCAAGTTTCCGGTATAGAGAGGGAACTTTGCAGAGAGCTGAAAGAGATGTAGGGGCATATAAAAATCAAATAATTGCTGACGCGAGAAGCTATGCCAGAACTCTTGATGCTTCAAATTCCGTCTCAAGTTCAACGAGCAGTAGAAATTCAACTTCACTGCTAATCCATGAGGCGCAAAACCTATTGAATAACTTAGGTTACTCCCCAGGCTTAGCTGATGGCATTTATGGTCCCCGTACGGCATCTGCTGTGAGGAGTTTTCAGCGAGATATGAACATGATTCAAGATGGGCAAATTAATCAACAGCTTATTGAAAGATTAAGGCGTGCACTTGGGCGTTAGGTCTGCCTGTTTTACCATAAATGAAAGTATCAAAGTTTTTTCATTGACAACCTGCCCGAATCGGCTACACTGACATTGCGCCGATTTGAATTTCAGCTTGCGGGCGCGTTATAAATGCGGCTAAAGCGAGGGTGACCCGTTTTGGCTGTGAAAGAGCCTGACGGGTTTTTTGTTGCCCGAAATTTGAAGAAGATCCACGTCGCCGAGTTAATCGACAACTTGCAGGGCGACTCACAAATTCTGCTAAAGCGTCAACTGCCTTTTCCTTCCCCGCTGGCAGCTATGACGCCTGAACTCTTGCGGGGGCAAGGAGGAAGGCCATGTTACACCACACCGCTTTACCCACCCCGATCAATCCACCAGCACCACATCCACCAACACCAGAGAGGACACTATCTCCTGCTGACCGTCCCCTGGGACGTTACTGCGGCCACGTGTTCCTGTACTGGGATCCAGATCACTTCCAAAAAGTTGCGGCGGCAGGAGGTGCATCATGGCAACGAGAGGCAAGGTGACCCGCAATTCCAAGGAGCTGTTCTTTGGTGGTGGCATGGGAATGATCATCCCGATGCGCCGTCGCCCTGCTGTCGCCGAAGATCAGAATGCCGACAACCAATCATCCAAATCGACTGCGGTTAATCCCGTGGTGGATTCAGACAACAAGGAGAAGTGAAATGCCCAGAGGATGCAAGTGGCACTATGTCAGCGATTATTTCATTGAATCCATGTGTTGCTCCCAGCAGTTCAGTATGTATGTCGCCAAGGATAGCAAGGGGAACTTCCATTACAAAGGAAGCGGCGCTGATGATGGTTTTATGGAGTTTGACCGGATCGATTTCTTCGTCGATTTCTTTGCCGGTTACGGTGACGACACTTTGCTCGAACTGCGGGACACTGTCAGTCCCCTAAAGGGATATGAAGCGGTGGTGCGGATGATCGATTTCCGGCTGAAGAACACTGAGAAAATTGCTGCAGTTGCATGTTGCTGAACGGCTCCTGCTGAATCTGACACAATCAATAGCGACAACTAAAAAACCATCAAATAATGGTAACTGCACAAAGGAGACGATATACGATGAAAGTAATACGAGAGGAGTGGCGCAAAGGCGAAACATGCTTCGGGGGAGGAAGTGGGACTATAATTCCCTTCAGGCCGAAAGCGACCGAATCTTCAACGAAGAACTCAGCCAGCGAGGTACAAAGCTCAGCCTTGCCACAAGAGATGCTGGATCAGATCTTTCAGGAAGCCAAGGAACAGTGGGGCTATCAACCAGAATCAGACGAGCCAGGCACATCAAATAACGAGAGCTGAACATGGGAGACAAGTTATGGGCAAAGTAACAACGAGAGATCCAAGACCAGGAGAAACATTCTTCGGGGGAGGATGCGGAGCTATTATTCCTTTCCGGCATATAGCGACCGAAGAGGTGCGAGAGGAATCTCCCGCCGAAGGAAAAGATCATGAGGATAAGATGGGGGAGCAAGACGATCTTTACAGCCCCATCCCCTTTGACGCCTTCCCCGGCAGTGACCCTGACCCGGAAGCAATGGAGACGATCCGCAAAGAAGTGGTGGCGGAACGGATTGCGCGAGTTGCAAAGGACAGAGAGTCTTTGACCCAACCTGCGACCGAACAGGTTACGGACAGGATTCCGGCCAGCAGGCTGGATGAAGACGACGAATGATTGGAGGAGGCAATATGAACTACAGCGAGTTTGAGAAAAGATTCTTCGCATTGTTCCCGCTCTTTTTGCAGGATGAGAAATTATGGAAGGATATTCAGCCGGAACTGGATGACGAAACCCGGCCCATTGCTGAAAAGGTCCGTAGCACTCAAACCATTACCCTGGATGAGGGCGACTATCTCAGGGATGCTGTTAACAATACGCTGGATTACGACAGGGAGATTCTGTTTGTCAGCTGGGATGGGGACGCGCCGGGGATGTCAGGTATTCTCCAACTGATGGAACACAAGGGCTACTATTTTGTCTACTCCAGCGACCTCGATCCGTATGGTCCCTTTACTACCATGGAAGACGCCTTGAGCTGTGGATGCTTCAATACTACGGCCAACCCGGATCTGTCATCCAATGAGCTACCCTTTGAGCAGCTCTATGAGCTGGCGAAGCGGATGGTTATTTGGGAAGACAACAGGGAAATAGTTATCAACTCGGAATACTATCATGTACAGGGGGATGAGCTGGTCAAAGGGGAGGCTCCGGGGGAGGTTCCGGATTGGTAGACCAGCAGGAGGCGCAGTTTTCTTCCACAAACAAAAAAGGACTTGTGGCTGACGTGATAACCAGGCTCCAATTGCCTGGGATGAGAGGTCAGCTACAAGCCCAATTCGCGGCTGCCCTTGATGAGCTGGGTTTGAACGGTACTTTTCCCGCCAAAGTGTCCAACTCAAGGCAGTCTACAGGGGTAATTCTATTCGTTGCTGGAGCAAATGTCGAATAAAAAAACGTCAGGACAAGCGTCTTCGTCTCTGACGTCTGACAAAAAGAAAAGGCTTCGCTGGTTGAGTTGGAGCTGAAGGAAGAAGATTATCCCAAAGCTGCCAAATATCAGAACCAATGACGTGGGATTGAAGGAACTCGATCATGCTGCCAGCAATGAGTCCACGCCATCTGCGAAGCCCGTAGGAAAACTGTATAAGATTCAGCAGCAAAAGTCCAGATTGCGGCCAACACAAAGAAGAAACGGATTCATCTCCGGTGTTGGTAAGACCCCAACCAAGGGTAGAGTGAGTTTTTCTCTGTGGAGGGCTCTGGAGGCTCTCCCACGGAGTTACTGATCGTTTTACTGAAAGGGATCATCATGTTTAAACTGAGCTGGAACGAGCCGATCGACCTTTATTATGCCGGTGACAGCATCGGTGCCGTGGCAGAAGGTGCCGCCGGGGGGAAGGTTTCCTTTGATAAAGCCATCACCGGGTTGCAGGCCTTCCCCAATGGAACGGATGAGGCGGATACCGCCCGCCTGTTCTTACGGTATTGCAATAAGGTCAGCGTTGATAATTTTGATGTCCTTGACTGGTACGCCTACCATACCCACCACCGTTCGGCGGCCATGTATGGAAAAACCTGGCGGGATCATTTCAATACCGTGGACTACATCCTGAAGAAGAACGGACAGCTTGATTATAACCACCTGCTGCAACTCTCCAAAGATCGTGATTCCAACGGCAACGGCTGTCTGGCTCTGGCGTATCCCATTGCCACGTTGTTTGGTGATCGGGCGCAGGCGGTGGCAGAACAGGTGACGGCGGCAACCCATATTATGGCCGTACCGACCATGCGGATTGCCGTGGCCTTTTTTCAGGGGGAGAAAACCCTTGATGAGGTGATTACCGAATCGTTTCCGCAGGGGCGTGACGATCTGTGGGATCTGACACCTCTCTCCCATGCCTGTCTGTGTGCTGCCGCAACTGTTGCTAAGGAAGAGACGATTGAGGATGCCATTCGACTGGCGCTGGCCAAGGGGGGGCGATGTGGATAGCTACCTGTCGTTGGGGTTGCTGATGTGGGTCGCCCGCTGCCCGGCTCAAACGAGAACACCCTTTCCATATCGATTTTTACTTGGGTCATGACTGGTTTAGCATACTTCAAAGGTACCTAGACTAGTCATGACCCAAAGAGAATATTTCGGAATACTTTTAAGCACCGAAAGATGCAGTTAACCATTGGCGGACAAATCGAACCTCTTGTGGCGAATCTCAGTAAGTTGTTTTGTCGCCACAGCCAGGGTTGATGAGGTTTTCTCAATGGATAACCAGTTATCAAATTGACCGAGAGGAATATCTATGGAGAATCATGAAGACTGGGCAAAAGCAATACAAGGGCTTCATAACCTAACACGCCGATATCCAAAACTTGATCCCTGTGAAGAACCAGCGATGCTGGTCCAGAAGGTGACTGGAAATTTATTCGTCGCTGGTGGTCCCGTCGAATCCTACTCCAAACGGGTGCCGGTTTGGATTCCAACCACACCTGAAGAGGAGAATTTATTGCCGATCGACTTCCTCTATGGTGCCTACTTTCCTGAATCCCGTTCAATGGAAATTTACTTCGAGCGGATTCGTATCGATTCAGGAAAATATGGCGCTGAGCCAGGAGAGCTAGAGCTCATTGTGAGACTCCATGAGTATGCGCATGCCCTGGTACACACGGGAATTCGAGATCGGCAGATCCGTGCGGAACTCATGGGGTTTGCTAATGAGAAAACGGATTGGGATACCTTTGCCACTAAGCGAAATGTTTTCTGGAACTCAGCATCGAGCGACGTCCACGAATTACTGGCTCAGGCAATTACCTATAGTTGCCTAAGGAGGCTGCCACAAAAAGGCGATAAGCTCTGTGATATTTTCAACCGGTTGGAGGAAAAGCAACCCCCCAAGTACAAGATCTCTGCACATCTCAAAGAAGGGATTGCGAATATCGATTGGCAGATCGTACTTGATGCGGCCAGAGGCGATCTCCATGTTTGTACTTTGCCAGATTTTTCATTGTACGCAGGGGTAGCGGCGTTAATGGGCAGGTACTGCTAACCGCTTTTGCACTGGGAAAGCTTGTATGCGATCGCTGCCGATTCTGCTCACAGGCGATCTTCCGATCGACGTTTTACTCAGGCTGCTACTCTCTGTTGGGTTATTGACCTGGCCGCTAACGGCAATGACATTGGGCGATGCTGTTCATGGCAGTGATCGGTATTCCGTTGTATATTTGTGCCACTGCTTGTCCCCCAGTCGCCGCTGCAATGCGTGGGGGTCTCTCCTGGTCCGGTACCGACTCTCCTGCTGGCAGACCCGATCACAAGTCTGGACAGACTTGCTCATTAGGCAATCGTGCCCTTGGCTGCTCCCTGGTAGGTGTTATTTTTTCATATCTGCTACTTGGATTGCTGGTCGGCGGTGTTTTCTATAAATTGGGAGTTGATGCTCTAGCACAGATCGGAGCCGTGCATGTCAAGAGCTACTGCCCTCGTTCCTAGACTGGAGCTCACTAATCCAGCTGATACTGGTAGCGTTGCGGACAGTTCGGCAGATCATGGTTGGGATTGCACCTGCGTGATTGAAATCGCCAGAAAAACCGACAAGTGAGTCTCACAAATCATCTGATTTTTCTGAATGCGTCACAAATAGATCGCCTCTCGTTGATCCCGACAACTCCTGCCCAATACGAAACGCCCTCGATCTGTTAGCCGGGGGGGGGGGTCGTATTCTGTTGGCTGTGAATCACGAGAACTGTCTGCATGCGCAGAAGAAGATCACTAAAGCATTCGGAACTTAGGCTCCCATTCCGTTTCGAAAAGTCGCACCGTTTTAGCAAGATTGAGCAATAAGGCCTTATCCCTGCCCACGATGTAACGCTGGCAACGGTTGGCGAGATTGAGGTTGATTTTTCTGATGTAATCTCCCCCAACTTTTGTGTGGGTGAGGTTACCGGAGTCTCCATGCATACCCAAGGCACAAGAATCGTCTAATGGAAAGATGACCAAGGCATCTGGACTGGCAAATCCGACACCTTGCCAGTGAAAACCTCTTGGGCGGGGGGTTGTGGTTGTGAGTAAAACAGGGGAATCAGCGGTGATGAACGATTTAGTCTTTTCTGCCCGATGAAATATATTCCAATTTTTACTGGCTAGAATCGGGGCAATGTCGAACGCCAATTGAACAGCCATGCTCATTGCCCACTGCGGATTGGTTTTCACTTCATATCCATCGCCATGGGCGAATTCGATCATTGCCCGGGCCTCCCCTTCTAGATCCTCTTCGGCGGCAGGGACATCAGGCTTCCCGCGCAGACTCTCCTTGACCTGTTCGACATCTGAGTACAGTCGTTTTGTAATTTCCTTAATCATGCTGGAATTCAGATGTTTCACCGAGTCAACTAGATCGGGGGTGCGAACCATAGCAAAGGCCATAAAAATAGCAAAGTAAGTACGCTCATCAGCATTGATCTCATTGCGGGCAGCCAGCTTTCTTAGTGCTTCGATTCCTTTTTTCTCATAAACTGAAAGAAGGTGTTCAAGTTCGAACCGTTTGCGCCCCTCTTCATCCGTAAAGGTGTAGAAATGCCCGACGACACAAACCTGATCGGATCTCTGCTCACGAATTTCATCTTTGACTCGGTCGTAGACCGTAACCCACCCATCTCTGGTAAAGCCTTCGAGATAGCACCTCGGCAAATAATGCTGACGCTTGGGGCCATCCAGTAGGGGCTTATCTGGAAATTTATCCATGAGTTTTCAGAAACCTTTAAATGATGGGCTGAATCTCTCTTGGTTAAGTAGATACTGTCCTGATGACTCTCAATCGTGAAAACGCACCGGTTTTTTTTCTTGGATTTTATCTTACATTAAAATACTGAAGTCTATCAGTTTTAAGCATGGACTTCCCACAAACCCTGCATCATAAGAATCAACAAATGAAAGGTCCATTTGTACGCCAGGGCTTTTCTTGTTTGTCTGGGATGTTATCTGTTCTCGCGGGTATGCCATATTCGCAGCACGTAAACAATTGACTGCTGGATTTCGTAACGCATCTCATAGTGACCAATAAGAATTCTCCGAACCTCACGTGGATCAAATTCGTCGATCCGTTCTCCAATACGAGGATGTGTCAGAAATTTTGCTGGTGCAGCCGTCAGCACTTGAACCGCATGGGCAGCAGCACGTTGGTCTACTGGCGCCAAAAACTCATAGAGTCGCGCCAGGTCGGATAGGGCCTTGCTAGTCCATTTTAACTTCATCGGTGAGGCACATCCATCGGGTTGTCAGTGTTAAGACTGTCAGCCCAAGCCTGAACAGCTTGATGATCAAACACATGACCAGAATCTACATCCGCCAGCGCCTCTCTTGTCAGGCGGTTGCGTTCTTCTTCTTGGTCAAGCCACTCTGAGAGGGCCTGCTTTACTATCCAGCCGCGAGATCGTTCACGCTGAGAAGCCATCTGATCGATCTTTTCAGCCATCGTAATAGGAACGTGTGCTGTCAGTACTTTAGTTTTTGCTTGTGCCATTGCGGACTCCTCTCTGAATGTTTAATAAATCATATCGATTTGTTTTTAATCATAATGATTAATTATGATTAAATCAATCCACAAGGCATATTTGCAGCGACAATGAGAAGGCTTTCCTCCCGAAGAACAGGTACGATTTCTTGCGCTTGTTAATTTGGCAGAAAATACCACAAGTCGTCTTGTATTGGCTGGCGATGTTTAAGGTGGTTGCTTTTGGAATTCCTACTATCCCTGCAATACCAGAAAATCCCGTCCGGGTCGTCAATTGTGTGATATCCATGTGCCTTCCCTAACTTCCCTGATAGAGTACAAGGCGTTTACCCATCTCGTCAGCCTCGTTTGGATCGAGAAAGGCGTTTGTTAGGTTTAGTTGCCGCCGGGCTTCTTCAAAATCATCCCAGTTCACACTGCGCGTGTATCTCTGAGCAAAATCCAGGGTGCGGATAATTGGTTCTGGCACGCCATTATGAGTCAGGACCTTGAGAGAAGAGAGATAGTTGTTTCTGAATACTGTTGGAATGATAAGCCTCTGCTCTCCAGCAGCAACCAACTCGGCATTCATCATGATCCGCGCTGTTCGTCCGTTTCCGTCAGTAAAGGGGTGGATTTCGCTGATCATGAACATCATGAACACTGCGCGGGAGAAGGGAATCTCTAAAGAACGATAGATTTCAAATCCCTTCTCAAGGGTTCCTTCAACCAATTCCGGGGCAACGAAAAGGGTTGTCCCGGCCTGGTTGTTTTTTTCTTTAAACCGTCCTGGAAGTTTATCCAGGCGCAGCTGCATCAACACCGCGTGTCGGGATGTTAATATCCGCTTCAATTCATTCGGTTTCTTCGGCAGCTTTGCCATTTCTGATTCGTCAGAAACAATGCGAAAGGTTCCCAAAACATCGTGGGCATCTTCTGGCCTGTCACTTGGGATGTGCCCTGCAAATACGATGTTAGCTGCTTCATCGACACCGAACTCAGTTCCTTCAATGAAATTGGAAAAATAGGCCTCAAAGAACGCCAGATTTGCCTTGGCCTGTGGTGACGTGGAGAGAGAGAATCTCTGGACTGGCGCGCTACGATGCAGTGCCTCAAAGAGTCTTATGAATGCGTCGAGCCGGTCCGGGTCATAGGGTGCACCCATTTTTCTGGCTTTTCCAACACCGCTTTGCAGTTCAGCATCCCGCGTTCCCAGCAGTGAGCCGATCAGCTCATCAAGCTTTTTGAACTCATCTTCCGCTTTCAGTTTTTTTGCTATATCTCTGGCTTGGTCCCTGATCGTGTTAATAAATGGTTCCCCACGCTGCCTCAGAAGCTGTTCCAGTCGTTCTTCCATTTCCCTGCGACTAAGGGTACGCGACACACTTCCCCCTCGTCCTCGTGATACACGCATATTCTCCAGATACGCCCGTGCTGTGGATGATAAGAAGCAACCACCAACAAAAACCTTGTCGGTCTCCAGAACACCAACTCCCGGCCTTGGTTTGAAGGTAATTCCCGGCAGGACGGTTTCGCGTTTCTTGGATGACACAATGAATACTGAGCCATCGTCAGCCGGCTTGTTCTCAATGGCGGTTCGATCAGCGATGAGCGCATCCGGATAGTAATCCCGCAAAAGAAAATACCAGTTTCTTTTGACAATATCTTCCGGTGGGGATGATAGATCCTTGGTGTACAGACGTGATCCGAGTTTCCTGAGCCTACCATCCTTAACAGCCTGATGAACCAGCGCAGAGATGGCTGTGGTGGAGACAAAAACTTCGGGAAGATCATCTAAAAAAGTGGGCATAGTGGAATCCTTTCAAGCCATTCTATTAATTTAATGGTCTGTATAAAAGGATAATTTTGATTTTTTGGTTAATAAGAAAAATGTATAGGTGTTTGGGCACACTTTTTTACTGGCCCCATAGAGAATTCTTGCCTGGAGATCTTTTTTGCTCATAAAAAGAATTTTACGTGATCCACGTCAGCACTGTCTAACTGTTGAGTGCCAGTACATCGATAACGATTTTTAGTGCCACAACATCGCTAACAGAGATGAAGAAAACCATAGAACTTCCTGCACCCAACCCTTTATAGAGCTTTGAAACATGGGTAGAGTAGAGAGCAGGTTTCGGCAGCTTTAGGTTCGGCTTATCCATTTCCGT
>OBJA01000868.1_pt1 | contig 23840 bp, 21 predicted proteins | sample 1519751 | NCBI WGS metagenome assembly OBJA01 (sample SAMEA3881238, study PRJEB22517) | soil metagenome | biome: lake sediment; feature: soda lake sediment; material: sediment, water from around vicinity | place: India | collected 2013-12-23 | depth 3 m
GGTACAATCCCGCCGCAGGGCACCAACCGCCGAGCCGCCCGTCAAGCCGCAAAGCTCAAGATTGCGCCGCAAAACCTGGAACACCGCCGGGTGCTGCTCCAAAAGCAGCGCCGAGGCCGCGCCCCGGCTCAGGGCTTCCAGGCTCAAGGCGCCGGTGCCGGCGAAAAGTTCCAGCACCCGGCGCTCCGTCACTGCCGGCCCGATTATATTGAACAAGCCCTCCCGGGCCCGATCGGAGGTGGGGCGCAGCCGCTCACTCAGGCCCCGCCCCGGCACCGCCAGCCGCCGCCCCCGCCATTTCCCGGCAATTATCCGCATCTAATCGTAATCGTTCACCAGGGGCACCAAACTGCCGAGTTAACGGGACGTAAGCGTTCAGCAGTGCCGCAAATTCGGGTAAGCAGCCAGGCGCCTCGTACCCCGTGTACTTAAGCCTGGCTGATCGCCCGAAGGTGCGGCGCTGCTGTACGCTTACATCTGAATCAGAGGTATTCCTCCGTTAAGACCTCGGCGATCTGGACCGCGTTAAGGGCCGCGCCCTTGAGAATATTGTCGGCCACCACCCAGAGATTGAGCCCGTTGGCGATGGATTCATCCTCGCGCACCCGGCCCACCAGGGTTTCAAACTTGCCGGCACAGTCCAGCGCCAGGGGGTATTGGGCCAGGGTGGGCTCATCCACCAGCTTGACGCCGGGGGCCTTGGCCAGCAGTGCTTTGGCCTCGGCGGCGCTGAGCTTCTTTTCCGTCTCGATATTGACCGCTTCCGAATGACCGTAAAACACCGGCACCCGGACGGTGGTGGCGGTGACCCCGATGCTATCATCCTCGAACATCTTGCGGGTTTCATTGACCATCTTCATTTCTTCCTTGGTGTAGCCGCTGTCCAGGAAGGAGTCGATATGGGGCAGACAGTTGAAGGCGATCTGGTGGGGATAGACCTTGCGGGGCAACGGCTTGCCCTCCGCCCAGGCCCGGACCTGCTGCTCCAGCTCTTCGATGGCCTTGGCCCCGGTGCCGGAAACCGCCTGGTAGGTGGAAACCACGATCCGCTTGATCCGGGCCACGTCATGGAGCGGCTTCAAGGCCACCAGCATCTGGATGGTGGAGCAGTTGGGGTTGGCGATGATGCCCCGCTTTTTATACTGGGCGATGGCGTGGCGGTTGACCTCGGGCACCACCAGCGGCACCTCCGGGTCCATCCGAAAGGCGCTGGAATTATCCACCACCACCGCCCCGGCGGCAGCGGCGGCCGGACCGAATTCCAGGGAGCGGTCGCCGCCGGCGGAAAAGAGGGCGATATCGATCCCGGCAAAGGCGTCCTTGCTGAGCAGTTGCACCGCCAACTCTTCGCCCCGGAACTTGAGCTTTTTGCCCACCGAACGGGCGGAGGCCAGCAGGCGCAACTCGCCCAGCGGGAAATTACGCCGTTCCAGTACATCCAACATCGCTCCACCCACCGCGCCGGTGGCTCCGGCCACCGCCACGTTAAACTTCCTTGCTGCGCTCATTGCCTTTCCTTCTCCTTAATTTTTTTTATCAGTTCTGCTGCTGTTTTTTTAGATACTCCAATCGGTTGAGGCCGGTGAGATACGCCTTGGCGGCGGCGGTGATGATGTCGGGGTCGGCCCCCTGGCCGATCACCACCTTGCCGTGGTCTTCAATCCTCACCATTACCTCGCCCTGGGCGTCGGTGCCGCCGGTGATGGAGCTCACCGAAAAGTAAAGGAGCTTGCTGCCGGTGCCGGTCAACTGGGCGATGGCCCGGAAGGTGGCGTCGATGGGGCCGATCCCCAGGGAGGCGGTCTCCTTCTCCTCTCCATGTACCAGCAGCTTGACCGCCGCCGTGGGCAGGGAACGGCTGCCGCTCATGGCCCCCAGGTGGAGGAGCTGGAACGACTCCGGCACCCGCAGCACCTCATCCATGATAATGGCCTCCAGATCCTCCTCGAACATCTCCTTCTTGAGGTCGGCCACCACCTTGAAACGGTTGAAGACCCGCTCCAGCTCTTCATCCTGGAGGGTGCCGTAGCCCAGCTCCCGGACCTTGTCCTTGATGGCGTGGCGGCCGGAATGCTTGCCCAGCACGATGTTGCTCACCGAAATCCCCACATCCTTGGGGTCGATGATCTCGTAGGTGCTGCGCTCCTTGAGCACCCCGTCCTGATGAACCCCGGACTCGTGGCGGAAGGCGTTGGCCCCGACAATGGCCTTGTTGGGCTGCACCGGCATCCCGGTGATGGTGCTGACCAGCCGACTGGAGGGATAAATATGCTCGGTGACGATGTCGGTATGGTAGGGCGAACTCTCGGCCCTGGTCCGCAGGATCATCACCACCTCTTCCATGGCGGTGTTGCCGGCCCGTTCCCCCAAGCCGTTGATGGTGCACTCCACCTGACGGGCGCCGTTGTTGATGGCCGCCAGCGAGTTGGCCACCGCCAGCCCCAGGTCGTTGTGACAGTGCACACTGAGCACCGCCTTGTGGATGCTGGGGATGTTTTCGATCAGGTACTTGATCTTGGCCCCGAACTCGTCGGGCAGGGCATAACCGGTGGTGTCGGGAAAGTTGAGGGTGGTGGCCCCGGCCCTGATCACCGCTTCAAACACCTGGCAGACGAAATCAAGATCGCTGCGGGAGGCGTCCTCGGCGGAAAATTCCACGTTGCCGGTATACTTGGCGGCATGGGCCACCATGGCGGCGGCCTTCTCCAACACCTGCTCCCGGTTCATCCGCAGCTTGTGCTGCATATGGATTTGCGAGGTGGCCAAAAAGGTGTGAATCCGGGGATTTTCGCCCATCTTGAGGGCTTCCCAGGCGGTGTCGATATCCTTGGGGTTGCAGCGGCAGAGGGCGGCGATCTGGGCCCCCCGGACATTATCGGCGATATTCTTAACGCACTCGAAATCGCCGGGGGAGGCGGCGGGAAAGCCGGCCTCGATCACATCCACCCCCAGCTTGACCAACTGCTGGGCCAGGCGGAATTTTTCATGGATATTCATGCTGGCGCCCGGCGACTGCTCGCCGTCGCGCAAGGTGGTGTCAAAAATAAAAATTTTCTCGGACATTGGATTGGCTCCTCTGTAAAAGCCGGATATTTTTTTATCTGCTGCTGTCGGGGGCGGCCGCCGCCTCGTCGGGTTTGGCTACGGTCGTATCCTTTTGCGCCCCTTCTTCATCATCGGTTCCCGCCGTCTTGGCCGGAACCACCAACCGGTATGCCGCCGCCAGCGGCCCGCTCAGCACGTAAACCAGGCCCAGGACAAAGAGGGTTACCCGCGGCTCGGTGGCCAGCACCACGATCAGCAGCACCAGGGCCACCATCATCTGGAAGGCCTTTTTGCGCTGGGTTTCCGGGCTCTTGAAGCTTTGATAGACGATGGAGCTGATCATCAGGTAGGAGAGCAGGTAAACCGCCACCATCACCGCGATTTCCATGGCCCGGCCGCCAAGCTCGAAAAAGTGGCAGAACAGGTAGGTGGTGGCAATCATCCCCCCCGCCGCCGGACAGGGCAGGCCCGTGAAGTTTTTGTTTTCGTCGGCCGGCGGCTGGGAATTGAAGCGGGCCAGGCGCAGGGCGGTGGCGGCCACGTAAAGAAAGGCGGCCAGCCAACCGTAGCGGCCATAGGAAACCAGCACCCACTGGTAGGCGAGAATGGCCGGGGCCACCCCGAAGGCCACCAGGTCGCAGAGGGAGTCGTACTCTTCGCCGAAACGGCTGGCGGTATTGGTGAGCCTGGCCACCCGGCCGTCAAGCCCGTCGAAGACCCCGGCGATGATAATGGCCACCGCCGCGTGAAAAAACTGCTCGTTGACGGCCGCGACAATGGCGTAAAAGCCGCTGAACAGGCTGATGGTGGTGAGAATGCTGGGCAGCAGGCTGATTCGCCCCTTGCCGCCCGGCGGCCCACCCCGCCCGAAATATTTTCTGCGCCGGTTGCTCATGGAATTTTGATACCAGTTGTTTTTCGTTGATTATCCGCGGCATACTACCTAATTTCCCTGCAAACCGAAACGGGAAAGTAAGGTGGTGCAGGCAGGGCCACCCCTTCACCGCTGCCCAGCGGGCCGTTGACCAACTCCTTGACCATCACCATAACTATCACTAAAATCAGGCCAATGCAAAAACCTTTCCCCCTGCATCGTCAACGCTTTCCCTGGCGGACCGGCAACCGGTTTCAGTTGCTGGTGGACGGCGAAAACTACTTCCCGGCCATGCTGGCGGCTATGGCGGCAGCCCAGCGCTTTATTCTCCTGGAAATGTATCTTTTGACATCGGGGATGGTGGCCGACCGGTTTGTCACGGCCTGTGAGGCGGCCACCGACCGGGGGGTGCAAGTTTTTGTGCTGGCCGATGACTACGGCGCCCGGGGCCTGGGGACAGCCGACCGGCGCCGCCTGGAGGCGGCTGGAGTCCACCTGGCCCTCTACAACCGGCTCCATTACGGCAAGTGGCGGCGCAACCTCTGGCGAGATCATCGCAAACTGCTGGTGGTGGACGATCAGGTGGCCTTCACTGGCGGTAGCGGAATCACCGACGACTTCGCCCCACCCGCCCCCCTGCCCTGGCATGATGTGATGCTGGCCATCCACGGCCCCTGCGTGGCCGACTGGCAGCAGGCCTTCGCCCAGGTCTGGAAGCATACCCGGCACGGCAAACGCCAGCCCCTGTACTTTGCGCCGACCGCCAAGGTCAGATCTGCGGCCACCGGGAGGCAGCCACGCATTTTCGAACGATTTGCCAAGATTACCCAACCAAAATGCGCCGGACGGGGAGGCAAGGTCTCACCTGCGCCCCAGCAGGATGATAGCCCCGCTGCCGCCCCTGGACTAACCGATCACAAGAGCCGGGAGGTGAGCGGCTGGGGACGGGTGGTTCTTAACGATCCGACCCGGATGGAGATCAAAAAGTCGCTGATCCTCCGGTTGCGTGGCGCCCGGCAACGCGTCTGGATCGCCAGCGCCTACTTTATCCCTTCCTGGAAGGTGCGGCGGGCACTTTACCAGGCGGCTCGCCGGGGTTTGGATGTCCGTCTGCTGCTGCCGGGACCGTACACCGACCACCCCAGTGTCCGCCACGCCGCCCGCCGCTATTACAAAAAACTGCTGGCCGCCGGGGTGCGGATTTTCGAGTACCAGCCCCGTTTTATTCACGCCAAACTGCTGTTGGTCGACGACTGGGTCTCCATCGGCTCCAGCAACATCGACCGCTGGAATTTCCGCTGGAACCTGGAAGCCAACCAGGAGGCGCATTCCCCCCAACTGACGGCGGAGTTGCTGGATCTTTTTGCAACCGACTTTGCCGCCAGCCAGGAAATTATGGCGGGAACCTGGCACCATCGCCCCTGGTACCAACGCCTGCTGGAACGATTCTGGGGCACCCTGGAGCTGTGGCTGGAGAGATTCAGCCAGGGCAAACCCTGACATTTTCACCACCATCCAACTCGCCTCGCATAGTAACTATTCAGCGGTGTCGCCTCGTATAGTAAATGTTCAGCAGTGCCGCAGATTGTCGGCTTTTCGCCGACGATTGACACGGGCAAGCAGCCAGGCGCCGCGTACCCCGTGTACGCAAGCTTGGCTGATCGCCCGTGTCAATCGTCGGCGAAGAGCCGACAACATGTGGTGCTGCTGGACATTTACTACTTTTTACTTTCTCGCTGGCGCAGGAACTCCAGGTCCACCGCCGCCGCCAGTTCCGGGCGGACGGCCAGCAGTTGGCCGGCGGCCAACTCCGCCGCTCCGGCGCTGATATCGGGGCAGGCCGCCCCCTGTTTTTCCTTGCGCAGCTTGAGCAGCACCCGGCAACAGGTGGCCCCGAAACGCTCCCGGAACTGATCATGGAGTTGGCGGGCCAAGGGGGTGAACTCTTTTTTGGACAAACCCTGCCGGCAGTGGGGCCCCAGAAAAAAGCCGTTGATCATCTGGGCGGCGGCCAAGGCCCCACAGACGCAGCCGGCGCCGCCCATTCCCCGGCAGAAGCCGGAGCCCAGGCGCACCACCGTGGCCTCGTCCAGTGCGCCGCCAAAGGCCCGGTTCAGGGTGGCCAGGACCGACTCGGCACAGCAGTAATCCCGCACCTCATGCATGTTTTTGGCCCGCTCCCCGCAAAGCCGGGCAATTTCAGCGGGAGATATCGTGGTCATTTCATCCTCCTTATCAAACTAAGCCGGCCCGTTGCAGGGCCAGATACCATTCCTGGACGGTGTTCCACCCCTGTTGCTCGGCCCGGCTTGCGGTCCAGGCGGCCAGGGCGGCGAAACGTTGCCGGGCCTGGCGGCATTGTTCGGGGGTAAGGGCGGGCAGGCCCGCCGGGGCGGCAAAATAATTTTCCGCCTGGCGCAAGGCCGCCACCAATCGGGAGGCGGTGGCCAAATGACAAAGACTGCCGGGATGGAGACGGCGCAGGGTCAGGGGCGGTCCGGCGGCACAGGCAAAGCGGTGGCCGGCGGCCAGCTTCAGTAAAAAAAGCCAATCCTCCGCCAGGGGGATAGCGGCAAAGCCGCCCACCTCCAGAAAGGCCCGGCGAGTCACGGCCAACGCCGACGGCACCAGAAAGCACCAGCGCAGCAAGGCGGCAAAGCAATCATCCTCTACGGCCTCGTCGGCACCGGGCAGCAAAAACTCACCGCCGTTGACCTGATCCAGGTTGCGGGTGGGCCCGTAGGCCACCTGATAGCCGTCCGCCAACCGGGCCAGCAGGCGGTGGGCGTGGTCCGGCTGCCAAAGATCGTCGGAGTCCAAAAACATGATAACCTGGCCGCCGGCCGCCGCCACTCCGGCATTGCGGGCCGGCCCCGGCCCCTGGCCGGCCAAAGGCAGCAGTTTTACCCGCCGACCGAAACGGGCGGCCAGTACGGCGGCGGTCCCATCCCGGGAACCGTCGTCCACCACAATGATCTCGGCCGGGGGCACCTCCTGAACCAGCACCGAGGCCACCGCCTCCTGCACCAGGGCGCAACGGTCCCGGCTGGGAATCACGCAACTGTAGGCAGGAAACTCGGTGGTCATGCTCTTTGGTCCCGAGGCCGGGGGCGGCAATTTTTTATTTGTCCCTTTTGCCGATATCAGTTATCAGCCAGGCGTGATCACCACGTTCAACGGGTAAGCCCGTTCAGGCAGCCCACGTTAGCCCAGGGAGTGGCGGATTGACAAATAATTTTTCAAACCGGCGACCGGGAATGGCCAACAAGCCTCCAGCCGCCGCCGGGAAGCAGCGATCGGCGACAAAAAGCGAACTGCTGGCCCCGGCCGGCAGCCTGGAAGCCTTCTTCGCCGCCCTGGAAAACGGGGCCGATGCGGTGTATTGCGGCCTGGCCGAGTTCTCGGCCCGCGCCAAGGCCAAGAATTTCACCCCGGCCGACCTGGCCCGGATGACCGCCTTCGCCCACCGCCAGGGACGCAAACTTTACGTTACCCTCAATACCCTGCTCAAGGAAAAGGAGCTGCCCCGGCTGGGGGAGTTGCTGGCGGAGCTGGAGACCATGGCGGTGGACGGGATCATTATCCAGGACTTGGGAGTCTGGCGCCTGGCTCGCCGCCATTTTCCCGGCCTCCCCCTCCACGCCTCCACCCAGATGACCATCCACAACGCCGCCGGGGTCCGAATACTGGAGGAGCTGGGCTTCAGCCGGGCGGTGCTGGCCCGCGAGCTTACCCTGACCGAGATTGCCGATATTCGCCGGCAAAGCACCATCGAACTGGAACATTTTGTTCACGGTGCCCTTTGCTTTGCCTTCTCCGGCCAGTGCTTCTTTTCTTCGGCCTTAAGCGGGGCCAGCGGCAACCGGGGGCGCTGCGCCCAGCCCTGCCGCCGCCGCTATCAACTGGGCGACAGGAGCGGCTATTTTTTCTCCACCAGCGATCTTTGCGCCCTGGAGCTGCTGCCCCGACTGCAGGAGGCCGGAGTGGTCAGCTTCAAAATTGAAGGCCGGATGAAAAGCGCCGACTACGTGGCCCGGGTGGTGGCCGCCTATCGCCTGATGCTGGATGCCCCGGCCGGGCAGCGCAAAGAGGCCCTGCGCCGGGCCGGCGAGCAACTGGAGTTGGCCTTCGGCCGGGAAAGCACCAAGGGTTTTCTCGGCGGCGGCATCCCCGGCGGCTTGAGTGCCAGCCGCCGCCAGGGCACCCTGGGCCGGCAGTTGGGGGAGGTGAGCAGCCTGCGGGGCGGCCTGCTGGGCTTCACCACCAGCGAACGCCTGCATGTGGGTGACCGGATTCGGGTGCAGCCCGCCAACGACCAGGCCGGCAGCGGCTTTACGGTGCGGGAAATCCTGCGCCGGGGCCGGAAGGTGAAAGCGGTGGCGGCCGGGGATTTTTTACAGATTCCCATCCCGGCCCAAGCCGGCTTTTTTCAGCCCGGCGATACGATTTTCAAGGTGGGAGGCAAAGCCGCCTTCCTGCTCAGCCCCCAGGCCTGCCGGGCCAAGCTGGAGGGGGTGAAGCTGCCGCCGGCCACCACCGTCACCGGCAAGTCTGCCCCCCTGCCTTGGGAGCAGGAGTCCGGCCCGGCTGGCAATGAGCAAGAGCCTCCCCAGCCGCTGAACGGGGAGTACATGCTTCGGGAGCGTGGAGTTGAGCAAGAATTTTCCTTAACGGTGCGGGGCCGCGACCTCCACGATCTGGCCCTGCTGGCCGACCCGGCCATCGGGCGACTGGAACTGCCCCTGACCCCGGAAAACCTGGCCGGCCTGCCCAAGGCGGAAAAACAGGCGGGTCTCCAATGGCAGCGCTTGAGCTGGGAGATTCCGCCGCTGCTCTTCGGCGGCCAGTGGCAGGAATACCGGCGGGCGGTGCAAATCCTGGCCGGCCGGGGCCAGCGGACCTTCCGGCTCAACAATCCCGGCCACCTGCCGCTCTTTGCCGGTCTGGACAACCCGCAACTGCTGGGCGGTTTCCGCTGCTACGCCATGAACAGCCAGGCCATCCGGGCCTGGGGTGAACTGGGGCTGAGCGAGCTGGTATTGAACCTGGAAGACGACCGGGAAAACATCGAAACCCTGCTTACCCGTTTTGCCACTTGGCCCCGCCCCCTCCCCACCCACCTGGTGGTGACGGTTTACGCCCCCCTGCCCATCCTGCTCTCCCGGATTCCCATCAAAGGGCTACGGCCCGGCACCGTGCTCTACTCCGACCGGGAGCAGGGTTTCCGAGTCTTACAGCACCAGGGCCTGACCGAGGTGATCGGTGAACGGGATTTTTCCTTAAGCGGTCAGTTGGCCCGGCTGCAGGCCCAGGGCGCCCGTCACCTGCTGGCCGACCTCAGCCACTGCGGGGCCACCTCCGCCAAAGGCCGGCAAGTCCTGGCCGCCCTGGCCGCCGACCAGCCTCTGCCCAATACCGTGTCCTTCAACTATCGGCGGGGGCTGGCCTGAAAACCGGCTCCCGGCCTTGGTCGGAGCGGAGCCTTGCGACCGTTGTGCCGCCGAGCCTACGGCATCTTTAACAACCACATATCGACCTGGCGGGAGTGCATCCAGAAGATCTGGGAGATCGACCCGCTCGCTTTCGTGCTGTCCCCCTTTCCCTTTGGATGTCCCCTGAATTGCGATTGTGCTTTGATTCTCTTTGGGCTTATCAGTTAAAACTCCAGCCGAGAGGCAGAATGAAGGCAGCAAAGCCGTCCGCTAAGGCCGACAACCTGCTTGATCAAGCCGAGTGCAATCTGTTTTTCAAGGAGGCAGATTTGAAAACGAAGCAGAGCCGCACCCGATCAACGCCTCTGCGTTTGACCCGAGGCAGAAGCAAGTGCGGCAAATCGGCATAGGGAGGGGGCACAACTGGCCACGCCCATGTCACAACATCCGGCATCATACACATGAGGGAGCCAGCGGGACCGCCGAACATGCGGCGAACGGCTCTCGGCTAACCGCCGAAAACCCGGTGGATGGCGGTGCTGATGCCCGGCAGCAGGCCCAACAGCAGCAGGGCGGCGGTGAGGGGGATCAGGCCGCAGTGTTGGATGGTGATGGGGGGGTGGGCCGCCGCCGGGGGTGCCGTTGCGGTGGCGGCTGCCGCTTGCGGTGCCGGGGCAGGTTCGGTTGTTGTTGGGGCCACGATATAGGCCTCGCGGATCAGCATCAGGTAGTAGTAGAGCGAGACCGTGGAATTGACGGCGGCAAACAGCACCATCCAATGAAAACCTTCCATGGCGGCCGGGGCAAAGAGCATGAATTTACCGGTGAAGCCGGCCAGCGGCGGGATGCCGGCCAGGGAGAACATGGCCAGCATCAGGACCGCGCCCAGGGCCGGACTGTGGCGGCCCAGGCCCCGCAGTATTTCCATCTCCTCGCTTTGGCCGCGGCCGCGGATGGCGATGATGAAGAAGGTGGCGAAATTGCCCGCCGCGTACACCAGCAGGTAGTAGAAAATGGCCGAACCGGCCAGGGTATCGGCGCTGACGAAGGCCAGCACGATATAGCCGGCCTGGGCGATGGAGGAGTAAGCCAGCAGCCGCAGCAGGTTGCGCTGGCGCAGGGCGCCCAGGTTGCCCACCGTCATGGTGGCACCGGCCAGCAGCAGGATGGCCCATTGCAAATGACCGTGCAGCGGGGCCAGCGGGCCGCTGAGCAGCACCAGCAGGAAGGCCACCGCCGTGGCCTTGGAGGCCACCGACAAAAAGGCGGTCACCGGGGCCGGGGCGCCCTGGTAAACATCCGGCGCCCAGAGGTGGAAGGGAAAAAGGGTCAGCTTGAAGGCGGCGCCGGCCAGTACCAGCACGGTGCCGGTGAGCAGCAGGGCCGAGTTGGGATCGGCCTGGGCGGCGGCCAGGATGACGTCGAAATGGAGGCTGCCGGCGGCACCGTAAATAAAGGAATAACCAAAAAGCGCCACCGCCGTCGAGAGCCCGCCGATGATCACGAACTTGATCGCCGCCTCGGAGGCCAGCAGGCAGTTTTTGCGGAAACCGCAAAGGGCGTAAAGGGGAATGGTGGCCAGCTCCAGCCCCACCAGCAGGGTCAGCAGGTCGGTGGCCGAGACCACCACGAACATCCCGAAGGTGGCCAGCAGCACCAGGGTGCAGAACTCGCCGGGGTAGGCCAGCGGCGGCCGGGTTGGGGTTGGCTGCTTTGATGCAGGATCTTGCGAGACAGCAAGGTCTGATCCGCCGTCACCGGGTTGGTTCGCGGCGTTTTCGTGCATTGCAAAACCTGGCCCCGGCCTGGTATCCGTTTGCCCGCCTGCTGAGGCGGCAAAAGGCCGGCGGCGGCCGAAGTTGCCCCGGAAATAGGCGCCGCCCAGCAAAATGGTAAACAGGGCGGAAAGCACGAAAAGCTGGCGAAAGAGCAGGCCCCGGCCGTCGATCTGGTAGCCGCCGAACAATAAATATTGCTGGTCGTAGGGCATGACCAGCAGGCTCAAAAAGACCAGCAGCGAGCCGGACCAGGCCAGGTGCCAGGCGATTTCGGCGCCCCGGCCGGGCCGGAACAGGTCGGCGCCGAGTACCGCAAAGGTAAGAGCCAGCAACAGGATATCGGGCAGCAGCAGTATCGACATGGTTATTGCACCAGCTTGTTGTAGATCGGGTCAATGGCGCCGTTGACCAGCTCGACGATCCAGCCGGGCAGCAGCCCCATGGCAAACAGGGTGAAGAGCAGGATCACCACCGGAATTTTCTCCATGGTGGTGGCGTCGCGGATTCCTGCCAGCGAGGCCTTGAGCGGGCCATTAAAGGAAATATTGGCCGCCCGCAGCACATAGACGGCGGTGACCACGATGGAGAGCACCGCCAGCACCGTGCAGACCCGGTTCAGCGGCGACGGGTTGGCAAAGGCGCCGATAAAGATCGTGACCTCGGCGACAAAGCCCGACAGCCCCGGCAGCCCCAGGCTGGCCAGGCCGGCAATCACAAAGGCCACCGCCAGGAATGGCATCACCGCCATCAGACCGCCCATCTCGCCGATCTCGCGGGTCTTGGTGCGTTGGTAGATCATCCCAATCAGGCAGAAGAAGAGCGCGGTCATCAGGCCGTGGGAGATCATCTGCAGCACCGCCCCCTTGAGCCCGGCCCAGGTCATCGCCGCCAGCCCGAAAAGCACCAGCCCGCAATGGGAAACCGAGGAGTAAGCGGTGATATATTTAAGGTCGGTCTGACGGATGGCGCCAAACGCCCCGTAAACCACCCCGATGGTGATCAGCACCAGCATCACCGGCATCCAGGCTTCGGCTCCCTGGGGCAGCAGGTACATGGCCACCCGCAGGCAGCCGTAGCCGCCCAGCTTCATCAGCACCCCGGCATGGAGCATGGAGACGGCGGTGGGGGCCGAAGCGTGACCGTCCGGCGACCAGGTATGGAAGGGAAACAGCGCGCCGAGCACCCCGAAGCCGATAAAGAGGATGGGGAAGGCCCAGTACTGGAAGGTGGGGGAAAATTCCACTTCCGCCAGCTTAAGCAGGTCGAAGCTGTTGATCCCCGATTCAAAATAAAGGGCCAGGATGCCGGCTAGAATCAGGGCCGAGCCGGCCACCAGCATCAAGGTCAGCTTCATCGCCGCGTATTCCTTGCGACCGCTGCCCCAAAGCCCGATGAGCAGGTACATGGGCAGTACCGCCACCTCGTAGAAGAGAAACAGGGTGAAGAGATCAAAGGAGATAAAGACCCCGTAGACTCCGGCCACCAGGATATTGAGCAGGGCGAAAAACTCCTTGGCCTGCTCGGTGATCGGCCAACTGGCCAGCACCCCGGTGAAGATGACAATCCCGGTGAGCAGCATCATCAGTACCGAGATGGCGTCCACCCCGATATTGTATTCGATGTTGAGCATGGCAAACCACGGCACCGCCAGGGCGAAATGGAGCACCGTGGCCTCGGTGCCCACCCCGGTGCCGTGTTTGGCGGCGCTGCCGACAAAGGCCAGGGTCAGCCAAATGATCAACCCCAGGTTGAGGGCGGCCCCCACCAGCGAGATCTTTTTGATCAGCAGATGGTTGCGGCCGTCCACCGGCAGGGTGGCCAGCACGGTAAGCACCGGCAGCAGCCAGATGGCGGTGAGCAGGGTTGGTCCAAACATTATCCGATTACTCCCAAATTAGATAACCTCGCAAAAACCCGCCAAACAAGTTGGTCGGTAACGCGAAAACAACTAGTTACAAAGCGTGCCCAGTCGGCGGCGCGGCTTTTTGCGACGCCGACAAATTAAAACGGCAGGCCGCCGAAGAAAAAAATCATTGCCGCGCCCAGGATCACCAGGCCCAGGTAGAGGGTGAGCAGGCCGTTCTGCAGGCGGCGCACCGCAACACCGCCCCAGTCCAGCAACCGGCCGCTGGCATCCACCAGGCCGTCGACGATGCGGCGGTCGAACCACTTGATGGGGGCGGCGATCCCGGCAAAGATGATCCGTCGGGTGATGAACAGATACACCTCGTCGATATAAAATTTATTGAAGACCACCCGGTAAAGCGGCTCCAGCCGCTGCCTGATCCCCTCCGCCAGCCTGGCCTCGCCCCGCCCGTAAAGCAGCCAGGCGACCGCCACCCCGGCGAGCCCCACCAGCCCCGCCAGCACCGGCAACCAGCCGGGTTGGGGCAATTCGGTCAGCACTTGCAGGGGCAACAGCGGCGGCACAATGCGGGTAAGGAAAAAATGTTCGGCCAGGCCGGCCAGGGCCGCCGGCACCGCCAGGGCGATCAGCGGCCAGGTCATCACCCGCTCTTCCGCCGGGGCATGACCGGCGGCGTGGCCGTTCAAGCCGGCCGCAGCTCCCGCCTCGGTTCCCGCCGGGGAGCCGTGGAAGACCATGAAGAAAAGCCGGAACATGTACAGCGCCGTCAGCCCGCCCACCAGCAGGCCGACGGAAAAAGTTAAATAATGGCCCGACTGCCAGGCCCCCAGCAGGATGGCATCCTTGGACCAGAAGCCGGCCAGGGGGAAAATCCCGGCGATGGCCAGGCAGGCGATCAGCATGGTGAGATAGGTCTGCGGCATTTGCCGGCGCAGGCCGCCCATCCGGGAAATATCGTTGGTGTGCACGGCGTGGATCACCGCCCCGGCCCCGAGGAAGAGCAAGCACTTGAAGTAGGCGTGGGTGAAAATATGAAAGATGGCGGCGCTGTAAGCCAGGGTGTTGACCCCGTCGCCGCCGGCGGTCTTGGCGGCGCCCAGGCTGAACATCATGTAGCCCAGTTGCGACAGGGTGGAAAAGGCCAGGATCCGCTTGATATCGAACTGAGTGATGGCGATGGCCGCCGCAAAGAGAGCGGTGAAGGCGCCGGTGAACAGTACCACCTCCAGCACCAGGTCGGCGGCGGCAAAGAGCGGGAACATCCGGGCCACCAGGAAGATGCCGGCCACCACCATGGTGGCGGAATGGATGATCGACGACACCGGGGTGGGGCCTTCCATGGCGTCGGGCAACCAGACATGGAGCGGGAACATGGCCGACTTGCCCCAGCCGCCGACAAAGACCAGCAGGCAGGCCACGGTGAGCACCGACCATTCCGGGCCGAAGGGCAGTGGGATGGCGGCCAGTCTGGCGGCGGTTTCCGGGGCGTTGAGGGTGGCGAAATCGAAGCTGCCGGCATAGTAGCCCAGCATGATCAGGCCCAGCAGGAAAAAGGCATCGGCAAAGCGAGTAATGATAAAGGCCTTCTGGCTGGCCGCCACCGCCGCCGGCTTCTGGTACCAGAAGCCGATCAGAAAGTAGGAGGAAACCCCCACCAGCTCCCAGAAGACGAAGAGCTGAAAAATATTGTCGGCCAGCACCAGCCCCAGCATGGAGAAAACAAAAAGCGAGAGCAGGGCGAAAAAGCGGCCGTAGCCGGCATCGCCGCGCAGGTAACCCTGGGAGTAGATCATCACCGGCAGGGCGACGGTGACCACCACCACGGTCATCACCAGCGACAGGGGATCGAGCAGGATGCCCATGCCGGCGGTAAGGGTGGGGGTGAAGTTGAGCCAGTCGAAGCTCAGCGGCACCAGGTGCCCCGCCGGTTGGCCCGGCTCCGGCAATACCCGACCGGCGGCGGCCAGGGCCAGCCCCAAGCCGATGAGCAGGTTGGCGGCGGCCAGCCCCACTGCCAGCCGCCCGGCGGCCTGGTGGTTGACCCGCCCCAGCCAGAGGCCGATCAGGACAAAGGCCGCCAGCGGCGGCAACAGCACCAGATAGGCGTTTGCCAGCAACCAATCAGCCATAAAGCCTCCTTAACTGCCGGACATCCAGGCTGATCAGGTTCTGCCGGTGCATGGCGATGATAATGGCCAGGGCCACCGCAATTTCGGCGGCGGTGATGGCCATGACGAAGATGGGAAAGATCGCCCCGGCGGTGGCATCCCCCACCCCGAACCAGGCAAAGGCGATAAAGTTGATATTGGCGCTGTTGAGCATAATCTCCAGCGACAGCAGAATGCCGATCAACTGCCGCCGGGTCAGCATCCCGTAAATGCCGATGCAAAACAGGATAAAGGAAAGGATCAGAACATTTTCCAGGGTCATGGCGTGCTCCGGCTCCCGGCATTGTCGGACTCGGGGTGGGGTCCGGTGTTTTTTGGCGGATTGGGACCGGTCTCCGTTTTTTCCGGTTCCCCGCCGGTTTCCCGGTGGTCGTCGCGGCGGGCGATGACCACCGCGCCGATCAGGGCCGCCACCAGCAGAAAGGAAATCACCTCAAAGGGGATTACAAAACCGCCCACCTCCGGGGAAAGCAGCCGCCGGCCCACCGCCGCCAGGCTGCCGGCGCCGGCATCGGCGGCCCACGGCGGCGGGCCGGCGGGCAGTTCAAAATGGCGGCTGGCGCTAAAGAGCAGGGAGAAAAAGACCAGGGAGACCCCCAGCCCCCAGAGGCGTTGGCCGGCGGTCTTGGGAAACAGGTTGCGCTCGCCGATGCGGCCGGTGAGCAGGATGGTGATCACCATAAAGACCACAATCCCGCCGATATAGACCATCACCTGGGCCAGGGCGGTAAATTCCATGTGCAACAGCAGATAGAGGGCGGCGGTGGCAAAAAAGGTGCCGATCAGCGCCAGGGCGGCGTTGAGCAGATTACGGGCGGCCACCACCAGCAACGACAGGGCGATCAGCACAAAGGCCAGCAGATAAAAAATCAGGTCGATCATGGGGCTTGCTCCGGCTGGGCGCTTTTTTCCTCTGGGGACGGTGCGGTCGCCGATCCGGCCGTAGGCCCGGCATGGTCGCCGACTTTGGCGGTGGCGTCAAACAGCACCAGTTCCAGGTCTTGGCGTTGGTAAACGGCCATTTCAAAATCGTCGGTCATCCGCAGGGCGCCGGCCGGGCAGCTTTCCACGCAAAGGCCGCAGAAGGCGCACTGGCCCAGGCGGTAGAGGTAGCGGCCCAACACCTTGCGGTCTTCTTCGTTGCGGCCGGTCAGCACCGAGATGGAGCCGTTGGGGCAGTTTTTCTCGCAAATCCCGCAGGCGGTGCAGCAGATGGCGCCGTCGTCTTCGCGCACCAGTTCGATGCGGGTGCGGAAGCGGGGAAACATCTTCAGGGTTTCCCGGTTTTCCGGGTATTGCTGGGTGATCACCCGGCTGGGCCGGACAAAATAGCCCAGGGTCAGCCCCATCCCCTTAAACAGCGACAAAGTGCCGTGGCCGATCTGGCGCAGGTAATGGCCCGGCGTCCACTCCGCCGGTTGCTCGGCGGAAAAGGGGCCGCGCGCCACGGTGATTACCCGGCTGCGCCCCACCGGCACCCCGCCGCCGCCGGCCTTGCCACTGTTTTGTCTCTCGTCGCCCGTCATTGCTCCTCCGCCTCAGGCCCAGCCCAGGATTACAAAAACACCGCCGATCAGCAGCAGCAGGAAGTTGAACGGCACCAGCACCTTCCATTCCAAGTACATCAACTGATCCACCCGCGGCCGGGGGAAGCTCCAGCGGAACCACATGTAGATAAAAATCACCGCATAGGCCTTGATAAAGAACCAGATAAAGCCGGGGATCGCCGCCAGGGCCTGGTCCAACAGCCCGATACCGAACTGGGGCGCCCAGAAGCCGCCCAGGAAAAAGGTGGTGGCCAGGGTGGCGGCCACGAACATGTTGACGAACTCGGCCAGGAAGAACATGGCAAAGCTGATGCCGGAGTATTCGGTGCAGAAGCCGCCGGTCAGCTCCGATTCCGCCTCGGCCATGTCGAAGGGGCCGCGGTGCAGTTCGGCGGTGGTGGTGATCAGAAAGAGCACGAATGCCACCAGGCCGAAAAGGGGAAACTGGAAAAGCCACCAGTTCCAGACATAACCGGCCTGGGCAAAGACAATCTCCCGCAGCGAGGCGGTTCCGCTGAGCATAACTACCAGCAGCACCAGCAGGGCCAGCGAGACCTCGTAGGAGATCATCTGGGCCCCGGCCCGCATGGCGCCCAACAGCGAATATTTATTGTTGGAGGCCCAGCCGGCCAGCAGCACCCCAATCACCCCCAGCCCGGCCACCGCCATCACGTAGAGCGCCCCGGCGTCAAGGTCGGTGACCTGGAGGTTGTAGTCGAAGGGGATCACCATCAGGACCATGAAGGAGGCGGTGGCGGCCAGAATGGGGGCCAGAAAGAAGAGTACCGAATCGGCCCCCTCGGGCTTCATGATTTCCTTGAAGACCAGCTTGATGCCGTCTGCCACCGGCTGCAACAGGCCGTGGTAACCCACCCGCATCGGCCCCAGCCGGGCCTGGAAATGGGCGCAGACCTTGCGCTCCATCCAGATCAGGACCACCGGGGTGAGGGCCACCAGCAGCAAGATGGAAACCACCGCCAGGGCGACATTGACCACCTCCGCCGCCGGACCGGGCAAAGCGGTCCGCACGAAATCGCCCAGGGCGTTGGTGGTGGGATATTGAGCCGGATCAACCATGGGAACGCCTTATTTATCGATATCGGGAATAACCACGTCCAGGGTGGCGATGATCGGGACGATATCGGCCAGCTTGTGGCCGGCCACCAGTTGGTTCAACACGCTCAGGTTGGCGAAATTGGGGGTCCGGAAACGGACCCGGCGGGGCTTGGGGCCGCCGTCCGAGACCAGGTAGACCCCCAGCAGCCCCCGGCAGGTTTCCACCTGGGCGTAATAGTCGCCGGGCGGGGGCTTGATTGCCGCCGGCGCCTTGGCCCGGTAGGGGCCGCCTTCGGGGAATTGAGCCACCGCCTGCTCCAGAATGCGCACTGACTGGCGCATCTCTTCGATTCGCACCAGGTAGCGGTCCAGGCAGTCGCCGGTCTCGCCCACCGGGATGTCGAAATCGAAGCGATCGTAAATCGAATAACCCTCGGTCCGGCGCAGGTCATACGGCACCCCCGAAGCGCGCAGCACCGGCCCGCTGCAACCGTGGGCCAACGCGACTTCTTTGGGCAAAATGCCAATATCGCGGGTCCGCATATGCATGATCACGTTGCCGCTGAGCAGGGTGTCGTACTCGTCGATGGCCGGCTTCATCTTTTCGATGACATTTTTCACCCGCGGAATGAAGGTGTCGGGCACATCGCAAGCGGAGCCGCCGGGGCGGAAAAAATTCATGGTCAGCCGGGCGCCGCACATCTCTTCGAAGATATCGGTGATCATCTCCCGCTCTTTCCAGCCGTAAAGAAAGGCGGTGATGGCACCCAGGTCCAGGCCGAACACCCCCCACCAGAGCAGGTGGGATTGGATACGCTGCAACTCGCAGATCATCACCCGGATATATTCGCCCCGCTCCGGCACACCCAGCTCCAGGGCCTTTTCCAGGGCCAGGCAGTAGGCCAAATTGTTGGCAAAGCTTGAAAGATAATCAAGCCGGTCGGTGAGATGAATATTTTGCAGCCAGGTCTGGTTTTCCCCCACCTTTTCCAGGCCGCGATGGATATAGCCCAGATGCGGCACCGCCTCGATGACGTTTTCTCCGTCCAGCCGCAGCATCAGGCGCAAGACGCCGTGGGTGCTGGGGTGCTGCGGGCCCATGTTCAGAAAATACTCGTCGGTGTGCCCGGCCCGCCGGGTCAGGCTGAAGCCGGGCGGGACCGCCGGATTTGGCGGATTGGCCGAACTGGGCGGCTGGGCCGGATGAGGCGGGCCGAGCGGACTGCTCCCGTTGCTCCGGGAATTGTTCAGGGCGTTGTCATTGAACGGTTGCGTCATTCTTGCCTCAGTTGCCTCAGTACGGCCGGGGAATCACCCGCTGGGGATCATGAAAATCCTTGCGCATGGGGTAGCCCGGGAAATCGTCGTCCAAGAAAATTCGGCGCAGGTCCGGGTGGTTGCGAAAGTTGATGCCGAACAGGTCGTAAACCTCCCGCTCGTGCCAGGCCGCGCCGCCGTAAAGGTGGGAGATCGACTCAATCTCCGCCCTCTCGCGGGGCAGGGGGCAGCGGACAAAAAGCTTCAAGCGCCTGGTCAGGGCCTGCAAGTGGACCAGCACCTCAAAATGCTCATCGCGATCCACCGCCGTCACCCCCAGCAGAAAGTCCAGCCCCAGCTCCCGGTGGTCACGGAGAAAGGCGATCAGCGGCTGGTAATGCTCGGGGGTGGTCTCCACTTCGATGATCTCTTCCGGGGCCTTGCCTTCGGGCAAATCCCTCAGCCGGACCGCCTCGCCGAAGCGCTCGGCCAGCAGCGCCGCCACCCGTTCCCGCCCGATATCGGTCGGCGGTGCCGGCCGGCGGGGCACGGCGGGCAACTTGGCCGGGGTTGGTTTGCGGCGGGCGGTGCGGACCGCCAGCGGCGCGGGGGCGGCTGCGGCCCACTGTTGGCGATCCGAACTCAGCGGATCAATGGGCGGCTCAGCCAGCAGTTCGCCGGGCTCCCAGGGGTTGCGGCGGCCTTCGGTGCGGATTTTCTTCTGCAATTCCATAATGCCGTGCAGCAGCGCTTCCGGGCGCGGCGGGCAACCGGGAATATAGACATCCACCGGAATCAGGCGATCGCCGCCCTTGACCACCGAGTAGGAATCGTAATAAAAAGGGCCGCCGGAAATGGCGCAGGAGCCCATGGCAATCACATATTTGGGGCCGGGCATCTGCTGGTAGAGGGTGATCAGCCGCGAGCCCATCTTTTCGGTGATGGTGCCGGCCAGCACGATCAGGTCGGCCTGGCGGGGAGTGGCGCGGGCCACCTCGACCCCGAAACGGGCCCAGTCGTGGCGGGAGGAGCCGGCGGACATCATCTCCATGGCGCAGCAGGCGGTGCCGTAGATCAGCGGCCAGAGCGAATTGGCCCGGGCCCAGGCAACCAGGAATTCGGCGGCGTCCACCAGCTTGGCACCGCCGGGCAGGGGGTCGAGCAGCTTGGGGATGGTGCGGGTGGCAAGACCGATCATTCCCATCGCAGCACCCCCTTCTTCCAGACGTAGATCAAGCCTTCAAGCAGAGTAATGACGAAAAACCCCACCGCGCAGATCACAAAAACCGCCTCGGAGGTGCTGCCGGCGGCGATTTCGCGGAAGACGACCAGGACGGGAAAGAGCAACAAAGCTTCGATATCGAAGACCAGGAAAAGCAAGGCGAAGATGTAGAAGCCTACCTTAAAGCGGATCCGGGCGTCCCCCACCGGATCTTCGGCGCACTCGTAGGCCTGGATCTTGCCCCGGCTTTCCGGGGTGCGGAAGGCCAGCAGCAGGGAGGTGAAGATGGCCCCGCCGACGAAAACGGCGCCCAAAAAGATGGCGAGACCAAGAATAGCGTAAGATGTCATAAGCCGGTACGCCCCGAGTTACGGTTAGCCAAATGGCCACGGCCTGGCAGGATCCCACCGCTTGCCAAGCAAAACAAAACTCCCGCACTGCTCCGATCAGATCTGAATCGTAGGGCTCTACTCTGTGGTAGAAAATATATTTTCCATAGCACTTAAAAAATACAGGTGTCAAAACCCCCCACGCTATTTAACGCATTATTTACAAAGTTACGAAAATTTAACTTGTTAGGATACTTGAACGGCTGTGTCTTGAGCTGGCGCTCTGCCGCTGGGGAATTCCACCTTAAAAATAAAAAAACACCTGTTTCGACGCCACCGGGATTCCCACCGAGTACGTCCATGTGGGAATCGCACCAGTTCACCGGCGAGACCGCCCCCGGGTGGCGGTCCCCACCGCGATGCCTGATCGCCAGACTGCTTACCCGGCACCACAACTCCGGCTTCTCGGAGCATAACGGGGGCCGGGGGGCGGGCTGGATAATAAAAAATGGGCAACAAAACATTTGATATTTAACGCGTAACGTTATACGGTGTTGCCATGAGCATCCGTTCCTTTGCCTGCAAAAATACCGAAGCTCTATATGAGGGCAAAAAACCGAAGCCGTTTCGCGATTTCGAGTCCGTAGCCCAACGCAAATTGCAGATGCTGGACGATGCCGTTGAGCTTCGAGACCTGGCCTCACCGCCCGGAAACCGGCTTGAGGCCCTTGGCGGCGATCGTAACGGCCAGCACAGCATCCGGATCAACCGGCAATGGCGGATATGCTTTGTTTGGACCCCGGCCGGACCGGAACTGGTGGAAATCACCGATTACCATTGAAACAAGAGGAAAAAATATGGCTACTAATAAAATGCGGCCGATTCATCCCGGCGAAATTCTGCGGGAAGAGTTTATGGTCCCCCTGGGACTCAGCGCCAGTGCCCTGGCAACGGCTTTGCACATCAACGCCCCCCGAATCAACGACATCGTGCGGGAGCGCCGGGCCATTACCCCCGACACCGCCATTCGCCTGGCCCGTTATTTCGGCACCACCGCCCAGTTCTGGCTAAACCTGCAAACCTCTTTCGACTTGAAACGGGCTGAGCTGGAAGACGGCAAGCGGATCAGGCAAGAAGTTCAGCCGCTGGCCAAGGCCGCCTGAACCGGGAGAAACAATGAAAGCGCTGAGCGACACGCAATTTGGCATGGTCCCCGACAAAGATAAGGCCCTTTTTCTGTGCAGGAAAAATAGGGACACTCCCCCTATTTTTCCGGACTGTCGCTGCTTACCGGACGGGGGCTGACCAGCAACCGACGATGGGCGGCGGACCACGAAAAACTCGTAGGCGTAAAAGTCGGAGTAACGGCGGTGCATAGCGGGCTCTTGGGCAAGCTGGTCGAGGATGGCCGAGGCCTCGGCATCGTCGCCATATTTGCCGCGCAACTCGGCGATACGGGCCTCCATGGGGGTGTAGAAATCGTCCCACCACGCCTCGTCGGGTAAGGTGAAGTGATCGATAAGCTCGAAGCCGCAATCCCGGATCGCCGCCACATCGTCGGCCACCCGGCCCATGGTGGGATATTCCAGATCAAAACCGGCCTTGACCTCGGGCGGCGGGTTTTCTCGGCGCCAAACCGCGTCGCTAAAGGCCAGGTAGCCCCCCGGTCGCAGCAGGCCATGGCAGACCTGAAGGGCGTTCCGAAGCCCGATATGGTAAAGCGCCCCCTCCGACCAGATAAGGTCGAAACTACCCGGCGGTTGCTGCGGCTGGGCCATATCCCCAACCACGGCGCTGACCCACCGCTTAAGCCCCCGCCGGGCAACGGCCGCCCGCAAACGTTCAATGCTCGGCGCGTGGCTGTCGATGGCCACGATGTGACCCGAAGTCAACTCGACAAGCTGGAGGGTCTGCCCCCCAACCCCGCAACCCAAGTCAAGAATCACAGGAGATTCAGGCAGTTCACTGCAAAGGCCAAGGGCCTTGGCGGCGCAAGCGCGGTTGCCCGGCCCCTGACGGGGCAGAAACTCGTAAACCTCGAAGAATATTTCCCAGAAGCGGGGACCGGGCTCGTTCATGAATGCTTGGGGTTGGCCTGAACTAAACGCCAGGTTGCACAATGTTTTTCTTTTTTCAGACAGGTAAACTTAATGCAAACCCGGGCATGGGGTCAACATTTTTAGGCCATTTCCCCGAACCTCCGCCTGTCGAGGAAGCAATTTGCAAGTTGGCAGGCTTCAGCAAACTAGGTGATAGGTGATGGTGATAAGTAGGTGATAGGTGAGGTGAGGTGATGGTGATAAGTAATCCCTTTCGGCCGCCCTGGCAAAAAAACGGGGCATCAGCAACAACCCCGTGCAATTTGCCACTCAACATCGACAATTGTCGTCAATAATGGCTGCCGGCCAGCTTGTCAACGAAAAAATCTGGCGCAAAAGCGGCCTGATTCCGAAAAACACCCACATTTTGCGCCGGAGACCGGCGAAAGAGCATGCACCGCCATATCCGCCTGCCTTTTCACAAAAAAGCAGACCCGGCCCTATCCTCTGCTAAACCACGACCAACGGCTCATCATACTCCTCATGCTCCTCATACTGCGGCCAGCCATCGTCGAACGGTTCGTATCGCTTTTCTCGGTCAAGCGCCGGCGGGGCGCGGCTGGCTGGCGCCGTTGGCTTTGGCTTCCTGCTCGTCCATAATCCCAGATGCTCCAGAATCCGCCGAATCATCGCCGCCTCGGTTATGAAGCTGATGATCTTCATCTCCCCGCCGCACTTGGGGCAGGCAAGCGGATCGATCTCCCAGACCTTCTTAATACACTCCCGCCAGGTCGGGGACGGAATCTTACGGGGCCGGTAGTCGGAGACGTCCAGCACTTCCACTGCGGCCGGGGGCGGTGACTGGCCAGTGGCGGTGGTGGCGGCATCGGCCAAACGGTTCGCCCGCCCCCCCCTGCCCCGGTTCGAGTACCAGCCGTAGTAGCGCACCAGTTGGAATGACTTCTCCGGGATATGCTGGGTGATGGCGGCGATGAACTCGGTGGCGCTGAAGACCTGAAAATTCCGACGGCCGCCCTTACTGCGGCGCTGGGTCGGCTTGGACTTGTAGATGACCATGCCGCTGGCCGGGTTATAGGTGATCTTGCTTACCGCAAACGGGTTGCGGATGATGTACTGGGCCAGGGCCTCCCGGCCGGCCTCGTCGTCGCGGGCCAGCCGGACCCCGTTATGCACCGAAAAACCGGAGTTGTGCCGCCAGGTAAGCA
>OBJA01000869.1_pt1 | contig 23827 bp, 20 predicted proteins | sample 1519751 | NCBI WGS metagenome assembly OBJA01 (sample SAMEA3881238, study PRJEB22517) | soil metagenome | biome: lake sediment; feature: soda lake sediment; material: sediment, water from around vicinity | place: India | collected 2013-12-23 | depth 3 m
ATGTTGACCCGCCAGGGCTTCCCGCTATCGCTGCGCTCAGCGGGATAAACTTCTCACCCTGGCGGGTCAATGCTTCTAATGAGATAATAAAAAAAAGAGAGCATCAGCTCTCCTTTAAGATTTCATGTTGACCCGCCAGGGCTCGAACCTGGACTCTTCTGAACCAAAATCAGACGTGTTGCCAGTTACACCACGGGTCAATCACTTCAGGTCTTTTTGTTAAAGACGCTGCAAAAGTAATAACTTTTTTTCTTTCTGTAATCGTTTGCAGCAGCTAAAGGGGCATTTCTTAGCATTGAGTTTAAATTTCCTCAGGGAGCAGGGTGCTGTTTATTCCCCTCTCACAGTATTTTAATGGTTTTTGTATACGCTGTGGTTGCTGTGATACAATTTTTGCATCCGTTATAAAACCTTATATTTGCCTTATTCATAGAAAAGCCGATGCATCGCTTCAATAAAATCAATAACCTTTTAGGGTGGACTGTCTTCATTATTTCAGCCATCGTTTATATCCTTACACTGGAACCGACCGCCAGCTGGTGGGATGCCGGTGAATTCATTGTGAGTGCATACAAGCTTGAGGTGGGCCATCCGCCCGGAGCCCCGATACATATTATACTTGGCAGGTTTTTCAGCCTGTTTGCCCCTGATGCCACAAAGGTGGCTTACATGGTCAACCTGCTGTCGGCATTTGCCAGCGCAGGGACCATCATGCTGCTGTACTGGAGCATTGTGCACCTTGCACGTCAACTGGTTCAGGGCGATGAACTTTCTGCCGCCGGACGGATGATTGTGTGGGGCAGCGGCCTTGTGGGGTCCCTTGCATTCGCATTTACCGATTCATTCTGGTTTTCAGCTGTTGAAGGTGAAGTATATGCCCTTTCCTCCTTTTTTACTGCCGCTGTTTTCTGGGCTATCCTTAAATGGGAAAATGAAGCCGGCAACAGGTATGCCAACCGCTGGCTGATACTGATTGCTTATCTGCTTGGATTGTCAACCGGGGTACATTTGCTGAACCTGCTTGCCATTCCGGCAATTGTCCTTGTATATTACTTTAAAAGCTACACATTTACATGGAAGGGTGTCACCGTTGCATTTCTTGTGTCAATAGCCATCCTGGCTGCCATCCAGTCAGTCATTATTCCGGGAATCCCGCTCATGGCTTTCTGGTTCGATTTGTTTTTTGTGAATGTACTGGGGCTTCCTTTTAATACCGGCATGCTGTTTTTCATTCTTCTGGTTGTTGCCACGCTAGTGTGGAGTATACGCTATACCCACCGTCACCGGATGGCTGTATTGAACATGATTGTTTTGTCGGTCACTGTCATTCTGATTGGTTACTCATCGGTAACGCTGATTCTGATTCGTGCAGCTGCCAATCCCCCCATGAACCAGAACTGGCCCGACAATGCTTTTGCGCTGATGCGTTACCTGAACCGTGACCAGTACGGAACGCATCCATTGCTGTATGGTCCATATTACAATTCGCCTCCACTGGCGGCTACAGGCGAGAAAAAGTATTATAACCAGGTCGACGGGAAGTATGTTGTTACGGGCTCCTCCGCTTCGGCAACTGTCTATTATCCGGGAACCAGGACAATCTTCCCGCGGATGCACAGCAGCGACCCTTCACATGCTGAAGTTTACAGGCAGTGGGGGAATGTGAGGGGCAGGGAGGTCCGTGTTGAGATTGACGGGGAGGTTGAGACAATCGTCCTGCCAACCTTTGGTGAAAACCTGCGCTTCTTTTTTACCTACCAGCTTGGACATATGTATTTCAGGTATTTCATGTGGAACTTTGCTGGCCGGCAGAACGATGTCCCCGGCTCGGGGAATTTCATGCACGGCAACTGGATAAGCGGTATCAATGTGCTGGATGAATACCGGCTGGGACCACAGGACAATCTGCCTGCCTTTTTGAAGAATAATCCCTCGCGCAATGTCTATTATTTCCTTCCCCTTTTGTTTGGACTGGCAGGAATGTTTTTCCAGTACCATCACAGCCGCAGGGGGAGGGAAGGGTTTGCCACCGTGATGGCCCTGTTTATATTTACAGGAATTGCAATCATAGTCTACCTGAATCAGACACCCATGCAGCCACGGGAAAGGGATTATGCCTATGTGGGTTCATTTTATGCCTTCTCCATCTGGATTGGCCTGGCGGTTGTTTCGCTGTACAATGCACTGCAGCGCGCGTTGCCCGGGAAAACAGCTGCAGTGGTTTCTGTTGGGGTGTCACTTGTTGCAGTTCCGGTGTTGCTGCTGGCTGAAAATTATGATGATCATGACCGGTCGGGCAGATACATGACCCGCGATTATGCCATTAACTACCTTGAATCATGTGCTCCGGATGCCATTCTGCTGACCTATGGTGACAATGACACCTTTCCGCTGTGGTATGTGCAGGAGGTGGAAGGCATCAGGACCGATGTGAAGGTTGTAAACATCAGTTACCTGGGCATGGACTGGTATATTACACAGCAGCGGATGGCCACAAATGATGCCCCGCCTGTGCCCTTCACATTCGATGAGTCGCAGTATTACATGGGCCGTCGTGATGCAGTCCTGATACTGGACCGGATTGACGGGGCGATCGATTTGCGCGATGCCATGTCATTCATGGGCTCCGATGACCAGCGGTCAAAGGTGCAGACTGTATCGGGCCAGGTGCTTGATTATTTTCCTGCAGAAAGGTTTTATCTTCCGGTTGATCGTCAGAAAGTACTAGACAACGGAACTGTCCGGCCTGAAGATGCCGCATTGATTGCCGATACCGTAGTATTTGAAATACCAAAAAACTATATTACAAAAAGTGAATGGGCCCTGCTTAACATCATTGCTGCCAATGACTGGGAGAGACCTGTTTATATTAACCACAGCCTCCTGTATACGGGGCTTGTATACTTTACCGACTGGCTGCAGTTTGAGGGGCTGGCATACCGCTTCGTCCCTGTCCGTTCCGATGGCCAGGCGCAGATGCCGGGGCACATCAACACCGGTATTTTGTATGATAATGTAATGAACAGGTTTGTCTGGGGCAATGTTAACGATCCGGATATTCATCTTGATGATTATAACCAGAGGGCAATCAGGATCATCCAGGCGCGGTATATGTTTACACGGCTGGCTGATGCGCTTGTGAATGAAGGGCAGAACAGCAGGGCCGAAGAGGTGCTCGACCGGATGTTTGAACTGTTTCCTGATGAAAACATGCCCCTTACCTACGATTCATTTCCTGCCGCCGAACAGTATTTCAGGGCAGGCGCGACTGAAAAAGGGGTAGAAAAGGTGAGGAAGATAGCTTCCAACAGCATTGCGATGCTCCGGTATTACATTACCCTGCCCGGATATTTTGCACAATATGTGGAGGAAGAACAGGAGAGGGAAATGAACATCCTGCACAACCTGATGGTACTTGCTGAAAAGTACAACCAGACGGAACTTGCAGATGAAATAGACAATCAGCTTCAAGTACTGATTGACAGCCTTTCAGAGGGGATGAGTTAATCAGATGTGCCTTCCCTTCATTTCAGCTGCCAGTTTACGGGCCAGGTGTGTTCCTCTTGAGCGGATTCCTGCCGTGGCATGAAGGTTCATTTCATGTTCGATTACAGCAAGCAGTTCAGGCTTGAAATCAGGCTCGGCTTCGGAAATATTGTATAAAACCTGAAGTGCGTGAACCCTTACCGCAACAGGTTCATCGCCCGACATGAAACAGTTCAGGCAGTAATCCATCAGCAGTGAGTGACAGGCTGCGGGTATTTGATGAAGGCTTATCAGCTTGATAAAGTGCCTTTTTTTGCTGCTGCTGGTTTCATTGCCGAGGCTTGTTATCATTTTTCCGATATAGGGTGCAATCAGTTCAGGGCTGTCATCATTGATCTTATCAGCCATCCATGCGGCACGCCAGCTTCGGGGATGCCTGCTGTGCAAGGCAATGTTCATGAGAAGGTCAATCTTTTCAGGCTCTGTCTTCAAATCAGAAATCATCAGGGGCAGGTTATCCCATGCAACCAGGAGTCCCAGCAGTTCTTCCTCAGAATTCATCTTTGTCAGTTGTATCAAACAGGTTAAGCAACTTTTCAGAACTGGTTTAACTGTTGACCACATTGACAGGGTTTCCCCCGAAGAATGCCTTCAGGTTTTCAGCGGCAATTTCAATGAGCCGTTTCCTTGCTTCAGTGGTAGCCCATGCGATATGGGGGGTGATGTGGCAGTTGCGGGCATTGATTAAAGGGTTTCCAGCAGTGGGTGGTTCAACCGACAGGACATCAAGTCCTGCACCTGCTATCCTGCCGTTGTTGAGTGCATCAGCCAGATCCTGCTCGTTGATCAGCAGTCCCCTTCCTGTATTGATAAGGATGGCAGAAGGTTTCATTTTGTCAATGGCTTCTTTATTGATAAACCCTTTGTTTTCTTCGGTCAGCGGGCAGTTGATGCTTATGAAGTCACTTTCGCGGAGCAGGGATTCCAGTTCAACCTGACGGGCGTCAAGAGCGGTTCCCTTCCTGCTCCGGTTGTTATAAACAACCTTCATCCCCATTGCCAGCCCTATTCTTGCCACAGCCTGGCCTATTTGTCCAAAGCCTATAATTCCCAGTGTTTTGCCTGCAAGTTCAGTCTGGGGTGTCAGATGATAAGAAAAATCGGCACTTTCCGACCATTCACCGGCCCTCACTGACTGGTCATGAACCGATATATTCTGCACCTGGTGAAGGATATGTGAAAATACCATTTGCGCGACCGATGAAGTGCTGTAGGCCGGAATATTGGATACGGTAATGCCTGCTTCGGATGCAGCTTCCAGATCGACAACATTGTATCCGGTGGCAAGCACCCCGATAAACTTAAGCCAGGGAAGCCTGCTGATGACCTGCTTGTCAAAAAGGACCTTATTTGTGAAAATAGCCACCGCACCGGCTGAACGTTCAAGCGTTTTTTCAGGAGGGGTACGATCGTATACCTCAAGATTTCCAAGCCGGGCAATGGCATCCCAGGAAAGGTCGCCCGGATTTACAGTATAGCCATCAAGAATTACAATTTTCATAACCGCTGATTTTTCAGGTTTATCCTATCAGGTTTCGAAATTAACATTTTCAAAATGGTTTGGAGTCACTAATCCTGACTGAATTTAAAATTTATTCCCCATTTGCCAGCCTCAGGGCAGTGAGCAGGCATAGTTGTGCCACCCTTTTCATTTTGTCGGGGCGCAGGCGCCAGGCTTCGTCGGTAGTCTTATGGTAGTCGGCAGTATATCCCGTGGAAAGATTCAGTACAGGCACCCTGTTCCTGTGAAAATGGAAATGGTCGCTTGTATAGAAAAAGCGGGAGGGGAGGTTATAGTCGGGTACCAGGCCCAATTCAGCACAAGCTTCATCGGTATACTGCTTCAGGGACGGGTTGTAGTGATTTACAAGGGTAAAGATTCCGTCGAAGTCCTTTGCTTTTTTGGGGAACTTATCCCAGATGGAATCACGTGGTTCAGCTACCCTGCCCACCATGTCGAGGTTGATGCAGGCAACCGTTTTGTCGAGGGCAAACAGTGGATTGTTGCTGTAATATTCTGAACCTAACAGGCCGACTTCTTCTGCCGAGGGCCACAGGAAAACAATGCTCCGCTTTGGTTTTTCATGCATGCCCGCGAAAAGCTGTGCCAGCTCAAGCAGCACAGCCGCACCTGAAGCATTGTCGTCGGCTCCGTTGTAAATTTCTCCGTTTGGGCTCATCCCCAGGTGATCATAGTGGGCCATGAAAAGAACACATTCCTTTTTCAGTTCCGGGTCGCTGCCTTCAATATAAGCAAGAACATTCTGTGTCTGGGTTTCACTGATAATTCTTCCTGAATGAACCTGTACATTGATGTTTCTCAGCTCAGCCTGACCCGGTGTATTCTGACCTGCAACCCGGGTGAGCATTTTCTTCCACAAGTGTTTTCTTCCCAGGATGGCATCGGCAGTGCCAGAATCAATAATTACAATCTGATGATTCCCTTTGGAGTTAAAAGGGGTGTGGGCATATTTTTTTCTTCCTGAAACTCTTTTTAAATCATTGTATTGCTGTTTATCAGCATCATATGGTAATGTGACAAGGATGATTCCCCTTGCGCCTGCATCTGTTGCCTGCTTGATTTTTGTCCTCTCGAGCGGATGATCAAATTCACCTGAAGTCCCGCTTTTAAATGTTTCCGGTGTTCCGGCAGAAAAGATTACAATTTTGTTTTTGATGCCGGCATCATGAAAATCATTATTTGTATAGCCAAAGCCGGCAAATACAAGTTCTCCGCTAAATTCCAGCATTTCGGAATCCTGGTCGGGGATGGCAAAATCCCTGACGACGGTTTTCAGCCTACCTTTGTCATTAAATACCTTGATGAATGAATTTTCATTGCCCGGCACAGACGAAAACAATGGAAAAGACTGGAAGTAGTTGTTCTCAGAATTTTGAAGGCCATTCTCAGAAATGTGTTGGCGGATGTAATCAGCAGCTGCATTGAGGCCGTTGCACTTCCCGTCCATTCCTCTTCCTTTCAGGCTGTCGGCGGCAAGTACGGCAGCATGATTTGCCAGTCTTTTCTCTGAAACCTGCTGCAGCAGTTCATCTTGCGAAGTGGCAATCTGGAACAGTATCATGAAAAGAAGGAGCAGGAAATTATTTATAAAGAATTTCATCATGTTTGTGTAAGGTATTATCCTGAAAATTATACATAAATTTGTTAAAAATAACATAAGCCGGGCAAACAAAAAAGACCTGAAAACGCTTTAAGTTATTAATAGTTAACAAAGAATATTAAATAGCAAGATTATGAGGCCGATAAACAATTTGTTAAAGTTCCTGACATTTTTTGCAATCATCATCATACTGTATTCATGTGCTGTAAATCCTGTAACGGGCAGAAGGCAGCTTGCATTGATGTCGGAGCAACAGGAAATTGCCATGGGTAAAGAATATGACCCGCAGATAGTGTCAATGTTTGGTGAATATAAGGATGATCAACTACTTGCTTTTATTACAGAGAAGGGGACAGAGATGGGGAAGATTTCGCACCGCCCCAATCTGCAGTACCACTTTCGCATACTTGATTCACCTGTTGTGAATGCCTTTGCAGTTCCGGGAGGTTACCTCTATTTTACAAGAGGCATCCTTGCGCAGTTTAACAATGAGGCAGAACTGATAGGTGTGCTTGGCCATGAGATGGGCCATGTTACAGCGCGGCATACAGTGACCCAGCAGAGCCGCCAGCAACTGAGCCAGCTGCTTCTGATCGGGGGCATGATTGCTTCAGAGACATTCCGTGATTTTGCCGGATATGCCATGCAGGGAATGCAGCTATTGTTCCTGAAATACAGCCGCGACCATGAAAGGGAATCCGACAGGCTTGGAGTGGAATATGCCTCCAAAATTGGTTACGACCCGCAGCAGATGGCCAATTTCTTTAATGTTCTTGACAAGATGAACCCGGGAGAATCAGGGGGAATTCCTACATTTCTTTCGACGCATCCTGATCCGGGTGACAGGTACAAGGATGTGACTAGGATGGCCAATGAATGGAAGGAGAAACTGGACAAGCCCGAATGGCAGGTAAATGAAAACAGTTACCTGAGGATGATAGACGGCATCATTTATGGGGAAGACCCGCGGCAGGGTTTCGAGGAAAGCGGGGTATTCTACCATCCGGAGCTGAGGTTCAGGTTTGCTGTCCCATCGGGGTGGCGTTTGCTGAATGCACCCACCCAGGTACAGATGGCTCCCCAGGATGGACAGGCCCTTGTGGTTTTTACACTATCACAGCAAAACAGTGCTGAAGCAGCAGCCCGTGAATCACTTGAGGCGTTGCAGTTAAAACTGCTTGAATCAGGTTCAACCTCTGTAAACGGAATGCCTGCCGTTGCCACCGTCTCTGAACGCGGTACCGCAGGCACACAGGAGCACATCAGGGTTTTGTCGCATTTTATTGAATATGACGGACGGGTATATGTGTTTCACGGGGTAGCACCAGCTCCCGCTTTTGGAAATCAGGCAGGGGTTTTTGAGACAACCATGAAAAGTTTCAACAGGCTTACTGATGCATCGAAGCTCAACAGGCAGCCCGTCAGGCTCAGGGTCAGGGAAGTAAAACAAAGTGCTACCCTTGCTGAGGCTTTACGCAGCCTGGGCGTACCACAGGGGCAGCTTGAGGAAATGGCACTGCTGAATAACCTTGACTTGAACGACAGGGTTCAGAGCGGGAGGCTCCTGAAAACGTTGTCGGAATACTAAAGAAACAGCAGGCTTTAAGTTAATCCTGTTTTTCCAGGCAGAAATTTTTTTTATTGGGAAAACTCTGTTCATTTGGTTATTTTAGCCGTTCTTTTAAAATACAACCGATGCTTAAATTTCTGCTATACCCTGTTTCTTTACTGTATGGAACTATTGTATATTTCCGCAACCGCTTCTATGACCTGAACATCTTCAAATCGAAGGAATTTGATGTTTCAGTGATCTCGATAGGGAATATTACTGTAGGAGGCACAGGGAAGACTCCGCATGTTGAATACCTGATAGATTTACTGAAGGAAAGGTTCAGGGTGGCAACCTTAAGCCGGGGGTACAAAAGAAAATCAAAAGGTTTTGTTGAAGTGACACCTGATTCCAGGGTTTCAGAAGTTGGTGATGAGCCCTTGCAGATTAAGAAGAAATTTGCCGACGTTAAGGTAACTGTTTGTGAAAACCGGGTGACGGGAGTAGAACATCTGCTTGCTGCCGATGAGGACAAGCTGCCGGATGTCATTTTACTTGATGATGCATTTCAGCACAGGCGCATTAATCCTGTCATCAACATCCTGCTCATCGATTATAACCGGCCTGTCAAAGATGATGCCCTGCTCCCTGTTGGCATGTTGCGGGAGAGTGCTTCACAGATCAGGCGGGCAAACATCATCATTTTCACAAAGTGCCCGCCCAATGAGGTTACACCAATCAAACGCCGCATTATCAGGAATGATGTCAGGCTGAAGCCTTACCAGGATTTGTTCTTTACCACATACGACTACGGGAAGATCAGGAACGTGTATTCCGGGGAGGAGCTGGGTGATGATTTTTATATGAGGCATTCCTATGCCATATTAATCGTCACCGGGGTTGCTTTCCCCAAACTAATCCCAAAGTATCTGAAACAATTTTCATCAGAAACAGAGATAATCAGGTTTCCCGACCATCATTATTTTACAGAAACTGACATACAGTCGATCCAAAATAAGCTGAATGCATTCAGGAATGAGCGCAGAATCATTATCACAACTGAAAAGGACGCTGTACGTTTTGCTGATTCGTCAATACCCGATGAACAGTTCAGGCAGTCACTGTATTATCTTCCTGTGAAGGTTAAATTCCTTGATGAAGAGGGAAAAATATTTAATAAGAAAATTTTAAACTATGTTGGAGAAAATAAAAGCAACCTCGAACTTCATCGCAGAAAAGTTCAGCGCAAGGCCTGAATATGGTATCATTCTCGGAACGGGGCTGGGAGGCCTCATCAATGATATTGAGATTCTGGATTCATTATCATACACCGACATTCCCGATTTCCCCGTCTCAACTGTGGAAGGGCATGCAGGCCGCCTGATATATGGCAGGTTGGGTGGCAAGGAAGTAGTAGTCATGCAGGGACGGTTCCATTATTATGAAGGTTATTCCATGCAGGAAGTTACGCTGCCTGTGCGGGTGATGAAGTTTCTGGGAGTCAAAACACTTTTTGTTTCGAATGCATCAGGGGGATTAAATCCCGACTGGCATGTGGGGGACATTGTACTGATTAACGACCATATCAATTTTTTCCCGGTGCATCCGCTTCATGGAAAGAACATCAGTGAGCTGGGAGTGCGTTTCCCCGATATGAGCAAAGTTTACGACGAGCGGCTGCGCAACAAGGCAAAGCTGATTGCTATAGGGAACAACATCACAGTGAGGGAAGGCGTATATGTTGGCGTACAGGGGCCAACCTTTGAGACCCCTGCCGAATACAGGATGTTCAGGTTGCTGGGAGGCGATATTGTGGGAATGTCAACCGTTCCTGAAGTGATAGTCGCACGGCACATGGATTTGAAGGTTTTTGGGATATCAATCATTACCGACAGTGGTGTTCCGGGCGAGATTGTTGAGATATCGCATGAGGAGGTACAACAGGTGGCCATGAAAGCTGAACCTAAAATGAGGCTGATTATAAAGAAGCTGCTTGAAAGTATCTGAAAAATGTAAAAATATAAATTCAATCCGGTATGATGAAGTTGGCTGTTGTATTACTTTCAATCACCATTCTGCAGGGTTGTTCAGGCAGTAAAACAGATAACGTGGAACTTGTTCTTGATACTAAGTCAAGCCTTGGCGAAGGGGCCGTCTGGAATTACAGGACAGCTGAACTGCTGTGGGTAAATATTTCGGACAGGATTCTGAATATCTATAGTCCACGTTCTCAATATAACAGGGAATTGCTGACCGGGCAGATGATTGGCACCGTTGTACCTGCAGAATCAGGAAAAGTGATTGCAGCCCTTGAAGAAGGATTCTACCAGATTGATCCCGGCACTGGCTCGAAACTGTTTATTGCCAATCCTGAAGAAGACAAGCCTGAAAACCGGTTTAATGATGGCAAATGTGATCCTGCCGGCCGGTTCTGGGCTGGAACCATGCACAGGGAAGGGAAACCAGGAGAGGGTGCCCTTTACAGGCTTGATCCGGATGGGAGCGTACAAATGATGATCGGCAATGTGAGTATCTCGAACGGGATTGTCTGGTCGGCTGACAAAACAAAGATGTATTATATCGATACCCCAACGCAAAAGGTGATGGCCTGGGATTATGACAATGAAACCGGGGATATCCGCAACCCCGTGACAGCAGTTGAAATTCCGGATGAAATGGGTTATCCCGACGGGATGACAATTGATACGGAAGGAAATGTATGGATTGCCCTTTGGGGCGGTGCTGCCGTTGGGTGCTGGAACCCTGAAACCGGGGAGCTGCTCCGTACGATAGATGTTCCTGCACGGAATGTAACTTCATGTGCATTCGGGGATGAAGATTTGGGGACGCTTTATATCACAACAGCGCGGCAGGGGACAAATGAAGATGATCTTAAGAAGTTTCCGCATGCCGGCGGATTGTTTAGAGTAAGGCCCGGCGTAAAAGGAGTGCAGGCTTATTTTTTCAAAGGGGAATTTGCTGCCGGAGATATTGATTGAAGGCTCTCATTTATTAGGCTTAAACTACTGACTTATGAAATTCATTCCTGATTTTACCGATGTTGAAAAGGCACACCAGATCATCGGGAAGTTTGTACACCGCACCCCTGTACTGACCTCTGAAAGTATAAACAACATTACAGGTGGCAGCCTGTGGTTTAAGTGTGAAAACCTGCAGAAGGTTGGGGCTTTTAAGTTCAGGGGTGCCTGCAATGCCGTGTTTTCACTGACAGCGGAGGATGCCCGGAAAGGTGTTGCCACCCATTCGTCGGGTAATCATGCCGCTGCACTGGCGCTTGCAGCCCGTATGCGTGGCATTTCAGCACATATTGTGATGCCCGATAACTCACCTGAAATAAAAAAGAAGGCCGTTGCAGGTTATGGTGCCGATATTACCTTCTGTAAACCAACCCTGCAGGCGAGGGAAAGTACACTTGCAGAGGTTGTGCATGAAACTGGAGCAACTGAAATTCATCCATATAACAACTTCGAAGTCATTGCAGGACAGGGAACTGCCGCAAAGGAACTGATTGAAGATGCCGGTCCCTTCGATATTATCATGACACCGGTAGGCGGGGGAGGGTTACTTGGCGGAACTGCCATTGCCGTGAAGTATATGTTGCCTGAATGTATGGTCATTGCAGCTGAACCGGCTGGTGCCGATGATGCATTCCGTTCGTTTCATTCAGGTAAATGGGTTCCTTCCGAAGGTCCCCATACAATTGCCGACGGGCTGCTCACCTCGCTGGGGGAGCGTAACTTTGCAATCATGCTCGATAAGGTGGATGATGTGGTTGCCGTATCAGAAGAAAAGATTGTGGAAGCCATGCGCCTGATCTGGGAGCGCATGAAGATCATTATTGAACCTTCATCAGCTGTTCCGCTGGCTGCCATCCTTGAAGGTAAAGTGGACGTAAAGGACAGGAAGGTGGGTATTATATTATCGGGTGGAAACCTTGACCTGGGGAAGCTGCCGTTCTGACATCAGAAACCATGCATTGCATTCATTTTCAGAGCATCGGACTTACTATATGTGCAAGTGATTCACGCATCTTGAAATGCCATGGGCGCTGTTTCCAATCTGCAAGTTTTATTTCGCGGCTGTTTTTTAAATCGGAGCGGAACTGCCTGCTTAATGAGGCGGTGAACTGCTGGTCATAAATAAAGGCGTTCACTTCAAAGTTTGTCTCAAAGCTCCGGAAATCAAGGTTAGTCGTTCCAACGGTTGAAAATACCTCATCTACTATCAGGTATTTGCTGTGGATGAACCCGGAATTGTAAAAGTAGATGCGCACACCTGCTTCCAGAAGTTCTTCGATGTAGGAACAGGAGCTCCACCACGGGATGACGCTGTCTGATTTTTCCGGGAACAGGATACGGACATCAACATGGCTGAGGGCAGCGGTTTTCAGTGCATAAATTATCTCAAAAGGGGGCATCAGGTAAGGCGATGTGATGTAGATCCTGTTTTTTGCTCCTGCTATTGCAGAGAAAAATGCCTGTCCGATACTTTCCCAGTCTGAATCTGGTCCGCTGGCTGATATCTGAACTGGGATCCCTTCCCGTGCATTGATCTGGGGGAAGTACCGTTTCCCCGACAGGTTTTCGTGTACAACAAAAAACCAGTCGGCTGCAAATACGACCTGCAGCCCGCTGACTGCATCCCCTTCAATCATGATATGCGTATCCCTCCACGGGCCGATGTCTTCAAGTCCTTTGACATACCTGTCGGCGATGTTGACACCCCCGGTAAATCCCTTCACACCATCCACAACAACAATTTTGCGGTGGTTGCGGTAGTTGACCCGGGATGTGAGCCTGGGGAAACGGACCTCCATGAAGGAATAAATTTCGACATTGTTGATCCTGAGGTCCTGCAGGAATTTCCTGCCTAATCCCCAGCTCCCTACATCATCTACAATAATTCGTACAATGACTCCTTCCCGGCTTTTTTTTATCAGCAGCTCCTTGAACTGGTTTCCTATTTCATCGTCGTCGATGATATAGTATTCAAGGTGAATGTGGTGCTTTGCTGCTTCAATGGCAGCAAATATGGCGGCAAAGGTATCTGAAGCATTGTTCATAACGGTTATCCTGCTGGCATATGTAAGCAGGGCATTTGAATTGTTCAGCAGCAACCTGATGATGTTTTCTTTTTCCCTGACCATTGGGTCAAGGTCCTTTAACATCTGTTCAAACTGGCGCAGTTGCCTGAAGGATAGCTTCCTGAATTTATTTAAACTGATCAGTCCCTTTCGGGAAAAAAGTTTTTGTTTTCGGTATTCCTGTCCGAAGAACAGGTAAAAAACGACTCCAAATACAGGCAGAAGTATCAGGACCAGTATCCATGCGGCCGTTTTATAGGGTGATCTTTTTTCAAGAATGATCATAATGGATACAGGAATGGCAGTCAACAGAAACAACAGGGAAAATAATTTCCATAAATCCAGCCCGTCCCCCATAAGATATTAGTTTGAAGTTCAGATGATAAATTTCTAAAATTTTAAGCTCATAAACAATTTTGGAATGAATTTCGTAAATAAAGTGTATGTATAAATAACAGCGCCATGAAACAAACAATATTTTTTATCAGCATATTATTTATGGGGATAGCCTGTTCCGCTCCGAAGAATACGTTGCAGATCAGGGAGCAGGGGAATGAAGAGGCAGTAACTGATTCAGTGGAGTACAGGCTGGAGACCTTTGATGCCCGTTTTGAAACCTGGTACAATATGCAGAACCGTCCGTCGCAGTACCGGAGCCAGCAATATTATGAAACATGGAACCAGCGATATATTGCAGCGTGGAATTATAATGCCACCACTTCACGGAGGCGTGGTTTTTTTGAGCCCATTGTAGGGTATGATCCTACGGTGGATTATGGCTTTGAACTGAATCACAAGTTGTTCTATTACTTTCAGTATGTAGAGAATGTACTGAAAATTGAAATTATGTCAGGAGGCCCAAGGAGCATTGTTTTTTAATGGGAGTTCCGGAATATTTTGAGGTTATCGGTATCGAGCCATTCTTCTGCAGCAAGCATTCCTGAGGTGAGCGGAGCCTTTACTCCTCCTGCAAAAAACCTGTTTCCGGTAAATACCTGCATTTCGTCCCACAATCCTGCGCCAGAGAAGCTTTCAATCAGCTGCCTTCCACCTTCCACTATCAGTGAAAGCACATTCTGCCTGTAGAGTTCATCAAGAATCTGAGGGATAATGTTTTTCTCAAAATCGATTTTAATCCAGGAGGTTTTTTCTGATTGTTCATTCTTTTGTGCGTTGAACACGAGGGTTGTTACAGTATTGTCGAAAAGGTTCAGATGTGGCTGCAGCCGCAGGTTTTTATCGATTAAAACCCGGATAGGGTTATTGCCCGACCAGTGCCTTATATTCAGGTGGGGATTGTCTTTTTCGGCAGTAAATGTACCCACCATGATTGCACTTTCTTCAGTACGTAGTTTATGTACAAGCCGCAGTGCCATATTGCCTGTTATCCAGGTAGGCTGTCCGAATTCAGAAAAGGTGCGGTCGGTATCAATGTATCCGTCGGCTGTCTGTGCCCATTTAAGGATAACATAAGGCCTTTTATTCAGATGAAATGTAAAAAAACGCCTGTTCAAATCACGGCATTCTTTTTCAAGTACGCCCACCTTCACTTCCACGCCGGCATTTCTGAGTTTTTCAATCCCTTTCCCTGCAACTTCCGTAAAAGGGTCTGAAGTGCCAATAACCACCTTTGGTATATTGTTCCGGATAATCAGGTCGGCACATGGAGGTGTCTTGCCAAAGTGGGCACAGGGTTCAAGAGTAACATACATCACAGATGAGCTCAGCAGTGCATGGTCTTTGACAGAAGCTATGGCATTCACTTCGGCATGTGCATCCCCGTATTTCTGATGAAATCCTTCACCCTTAATAATGCCATTGTGCACAATGATGCTGCCGACCATCGGGTTTGGCGCTACCTCACCTGCACCAAGAGATGCAAGCTCAATGCAGCGTGACATATATATTTCATCAGTTTCCATCTGCAGGAAAGAATTATCTTTGAATTGCCAAAAATAACACAATGCAGGGTACTTTTCATTATATAAGGCAGGAATTAACAGGCTTCTACCCCGATACAGAAATACGTGCATTCACAAGATGGATTCTTGAGCATGTATGTCACCTTGATTATACAAGGCAAATCCTGATGAAGGATTATGAGCCGGGGCAGCAGCAGAAGGATAAAATCAATGAAATCGTAAAGCGGCTGAAGGCATTTGAACCCATTCAGTACATCACAGGAGAAACAGAATTTTATGGTTTGAACCTGAAAGTAAATCCCTCGGTCCTCATTCCGCGGCCTGAAACAGAGGAACTTGTCCGATGGATTGCCGGAACATTAACGGGGCTACAGCCAGTTATCATGGATATAGGCACCGGCAGCGGGTGTATTGCCCTGGCGCTGAAGAAACTGGTTCCGGGGGCTTCCATAACGGGGGTGGATGTTTCAGATGGTGCGCTTGCTGTTGCCAGGGAAAATGCGCAGTTAAACCGGCTTGAGGTAAATTTCATGCAGGCCGACATACTGGGTTGGGAAAAGTACGCCTGGGAAAGGTATCATGTGGTTGCAAGCAATCCTCCCTATGTAAGGGAATCGGAAAAGAAGCTGATGCAGCCCAATGTGCTTCAGCATGAACCGGCAACAGCCCTTTATGTTTCTGATGATGATCCGCTATTGTTTTACAGGAGGATATCGGAGTGGGCATCAGCAACCCTTTATCAGGGAGGGTGGCTATTTTTTGAAATCAATGAGCACCTTGCTGATGATATGGTTGCCCTGGTTCAGGATGCCGGATTCAGCGCCGCTGAAATAAAGAAGGATTTGTCGGGCAGGAACAGAATGCTTCGTTGCCGGAAGTAATTTTGCAGCTTACTGTGCCGATACAACACTTCCCGGTTCGTGTAATCTAATGTTAGCTATGTAGGGGGGATGAATAATTTTTTAAAAGAATTTTCTGATGTGAGCAAAAACTTTGACATTTTTGCGTTATGATGATATGTAATTTTTGAAGTTGAGGAGACTTGTCAAATATATGATACTTGCATTTAACCTCATTGCTGTGGTTTCGCTGCTGATGGCATATCTTTCGGGTTATGTATCACCTGTAAAGTGGTGGATTCCATCCTTTTTCGGACTGGCATACTTTATCATACTCGGGGTGAACCTGCTGTTTATTGTATTCTGGCTCATTATAAGCCCCAAATACATGTTGCTGTCTTTTATCACTATTGCAGCAGGATGGGGATTTGTTACAAGGTATATCCAATTGCAGGAGAGAACAACCGAAGAAGATAATCTGAAAATTTTATCATACAATGTTCATCATTTCAGGGGACAAGGAGAAATATCGCAGGAACAGACTTCGGAGGAAATTATCAGGTTCCTGAAGGAGCAGCAGCCCGATATAATTTGCCTGCAGGAGGTCAGGCTGCGGCAAAACAGGATATTCAACCTGGCCAAAACGGTTGATGAAATGGAATTTATAAACCATTACCAGTTTGCACGCACCAGCAGTACCTTTGGCTCGGTAACCATGTCGAGGTATCCTATTGTCAGCATGAATGAGATAAGGTTCAAGGATTCAAGAAACATTACCATCTACACCGATATTGTTGTTGGCGGAGATACCATCAGGGTTTTCAATGTTCACCTTCATTCCTATGGCATCGATCCGAAGGATTATGCAATCATTGAATCGGGGGTCACAAACGAGCAGGATTTAAAGGAAGCGCGTGAAGTTGGCTCAAAGCTCAAGCGGGGATTCCAGATGAGGGCAGGGCAGGTGGAAACCATCAGGCAGATGATCGAAGAATCACCCTACCCGGTCATCGTGTGCGGCGACCTGAATGATGTGCCTGCTTCATATTCATATCAGCAACTTCGCAAGGGACTCAAGGATGCATTTGTAAGTTCGGGAAAGGGAATGGGGCCGACTTATTTTAACAGGCTGCCTTCGCTGCGTATTGATTATATCTTTCACAGCCCGTTCTTTGAGTCGTATAATTTCAGGACGCATAACTTCAGGCATTCTGATCACCTGCCTGTTTCAGCTGTTTTGGTCAGGAAAAACAGGGCAGCAGATGACTAATCGTTGCAAATTTTCATCTGCCCTTCCGGGCTTTGTTACCTGCGATGAAAATCTGAAGCTGGGAAATCAACCAGATAATTTTCTGACAATAATTAATTTGCTATTGCCCGGTGGTGGAAGTTTAAAGATATAATCCAGATTATCAGGATAACTGCTGAAGTACTTTAACTGCTTCTTCTTTATCTTTTACAAGCTGTGCTGCTAGTTCTGCTGCACTGCCAAATTTTTGTTCCTCCCGCAGCTTTGCCCTGAAAATGACAGTAACCTTCCGGTGGTAAAGATTGCCGGTGAAGCCGAATATATGCACCTCAATACTCCGGTTATCGGCATTGCGGTTAAATGTGGGCCGGCTTCCGATGTTGAGCATGCCGTGGCAACGTTTGCCTTCCACCATAATTTCCACAGCATACACCCCGTAGCCGGGGATTAGCTTGTGGGGATCTGAAGCTTCAATATTGGCGGTGGGGAACCCCATCTGTCTTCCCATGCGCCTGCCTTCCACCACAGTGCCATGAACCGAGTAGCTGTATCCGAGCAACCGGTTTGCAAGTTGCACATCGCCCGATTCCAGCGCATTTCTAATACGTGTGGAGCTAACATTTGCCTGGTCAATCAGCAGTGGTTCCAGCTTTTCAATTGCAAATTCAAAACGTTGGGCACACTGCTGAAGGTAATCGAATCCTCCTTCACGGTTTCTGCCAAACCGGTGATCATAACCCACCACCAGGCAGCGTGTATGCATTTTATTAACAAGGATCTCTTCTACAAAACCGGCATAGGAAAGCTGGGAAAATTCTTTTGTGAAAGGAAATACAATGAGGTGGCGGATCCCTGAAGCAGCAAAGAGTACTTCTTTTTCCTGCAAGGTGGTGAGCAGCCTGAGATTTGTTTCACCGGGCGAGGTAACAAGCCTGGGGTGCGGGAAAAAGGTGAATATCACTGATTCACCATCGTGCATGCGGGCAAAATCATTAAGCCTGGCAATCACCTGCTGGTGGCCAAGATGGACTCCATCGAAAGTGCCGATTGTAACTACCGGATTTTTTGCCTCAAATAACTCTATGTCAGTATGTACTTTCAATTTGTTGTATTTGTCTGTCAGCGAACATAAAACTTTTTCCTGAATTGTAAGGCATGAATCAGGAAAAGTTAATTCAATGCCCCGACCTTTAAATAATGTTATTTTCACTGTCAGCTATTTTCAGAACTGTAGAAAATGCTAATTTTACGCCCTTTAATCAAAATATAGATATGAAGATTAGAAGGTTACTGATTACAGGGTTCATTACAGGGATCATTGCTGCCGGCTGCAACAGCGACAAGGGACAGTTTTCAATCAGCGGAAAGATAACGCATGCCGAAGGACAGACTGTTTACCTGGAAGAATTACATGTGTCATCAGCCAAAATGATTGATTCGGTAAAAATCAACAAGGATGGTGAATTCAGGTTCAAGGGAAAAACCGGCATCCCCGCATTCTATATTTTGAAACTCACTCCCCACAAGTTTATTACACTGCTTGTTGATTCACTCGAGCAGGTAGTTGTGAATGCTGATGCAGCCGACTTCAGCCGGAACTACTATGTGGAAGGTTCACCCGGGTCAGTCCAGGTGAAATTGCTGAGGGATCAGCTTGCATCAACACGTAAGAAACTTGATTCGCTGGCCTCGCTCAGCAATATGTACAGGGGGAATCCCAGTTACATGAGGATGAACCAGGAATGGAATCATATGTTTGATTCGCTGAAACAAAAGCAGAGTGAATTCACAAAGCAGTTTGTGATGAACAATCCGTTCTCGATGGCCAGCGTTTACGGGCTGTACCAGAAATTCGACGAGAACGAATACGTGATTGATGATTTGCATACAATGAGGGTAGCAGCTTCAGCATTGAACACCATCTATCCGGGTTCGGCACATGTAAAGGCACTGTACCAGAATACCCTTCAGCTGATGAAACTTGAACAAAATGCAAAACTCAGGCAGTTGATCCAGGAACAGGGACAAAACAGTCCTGATATTGTATTACCCAACCCTGACGGAAAGGAAGTCGCACTTTCTTCATTCCGCGGAAAAATTGTGCTTCTGCAGTTCTGGTCGGCCGTTGACCGGAATTCCCGAATTCAGAATGAAGCCCTGGTAGAGGCTTACCGCAAATACCGGAATAAAGGTTTTGAGATTTACCAGGTAAGCATTGATGATGACCGTCTCGATTGGGTGGAAGCCATCCAGAAGGACCGGCTGACCTGGACAAATGTTGGTGACATGGAAGGCAGCAACAAGGCTTTGATGTTATACAATATTCAGAATATACCGTATAATTACCTGATAAACGAAGAAGGGGAAATTATTGCCCAGAACCTGAGTGGCATAAACCTCGACAGGACCCTGTCGCAGCTGTTTAAATAACTAACAAAATAACCTGATTGACCAACGGTAAAAAAATATATTTCATATCGGATGTCCATCTTGGGGCACCTGCACTGAAGAATAACCGCGAAAGGGAAATTCATTTTGCCAGGTGGCTCGATTATATCAGGAGTGATGTGGAAGAATTGTACCTGCTTGGCGACATCTTTGACTTCTGGTTTGAATACCGGAAGGTTGTTCCCCGGGGCTTTACAAGGATCCTGGGCAGGCTTGCCGATATGGCAGATGCAGGAATTCCCATTCATTTCTTTGCCGGAAATCATGATCTCTGGGTTTTTGATTACCTGCCGATGGAAATTGGACTTGAAATGCATCCCAACGAATTAATTACCGAGATAAGGGGTAAAAAATTCTATCTGACCCATGGTGACGGACTTGACCCTGATGACAAAGGTTATCTTATTCTTAAGAAAATATTCTCCAGTAAAATTCTTCAATGGATATTCGCCCGATTGCATCCTAATTTTGCATTCCATATAGCGCACCGGTGGTCGAAAGCTAGCAGATTGTCGAAAATTGATCGGAATAAGGATTTTGATCCAAGGAATGAAAATATGTATAAATTTGCCAGCCGGTTTCTTGAAAAGGAAAGTATTGATTACTTTATTTTTGGTCACAGGCACAGGATGGCAGATCTGGAATTGAAGGACAATTCACGACTCATACTTCTGGGGGACTGGATAACAAATTTTTCCTATGGGGAGTTTGATGGTGAAAACGTAACACTCAAAATTTTTGAAGGATTAGGGAACAGTTGAGGAATTATTATGGCAAAGAAAATTTACACACGTATTATTGGAACAGGCAGTTACCTGCCTCCGAAAGTAGTTACCAACAGCCACTTTATGGGCAACCGGTTTTATGATCAGGCCACAGGTGAATTGTTCGACCGGTCGAACGAAGAAATAATCCACAAGTTCCATGAAATCACAAATATTGAGGAAAGGCGTTATGCTGCCGATGATCAGTTAACTTCCGATTTGGCAGTTTTTGCCGTTAAGGATGCCTGCGAATCGGCTGAGATATCAATGGAAAGCCTCGATTTTCTGATTGTTGCCCATAACTTCGGCGATATCAGGCATGGAAATGTGCGCAGTGACATGTTACCCGGACTTGCAAATAAGGTGAAGATGAAACTGCACATCAAAAATCCCAATACCATTTGCTATGACCTCATTTCAGGTTGTCCGGGCTGGACCCAGGCCATGATAACCGCCGATGCCTTTATTAAAAGTGGCTTTATGAAGCGGGGTGTGGTGGTTGGTGCCGATGTTTTATCGAGGATTTCCGATCCGCACGACCGTGATTCCATGATTTATGCCGATGGGGCAGGGGCAACAATTGTTGAAGCCATCGAAAGCGAGACGCCAACCGGAATCATTTCTCACGCCAGCCGTTCCGATTCTGTTACCTACGGAAGCCTTCTTACCCTGGGCCATTCAAATAAACCAGATTATGATGGTGATGAACTGTATATTAAGATGGCAGGGCATAAACTGTATATCTATGCCATCAAAACAGTGCCCGGGGTGGTAAAGGAGAGTATTGAACAGGCAGGCATCACACTTTCCGATGTTAAAAAGGTGCTCATCCATCAGGCCAACGAGAAAATGGATGAAGTAATACTGAGTGGCCTTTTTAAACTTTACGGGCAAACTGAAATTCCGGAAGGGATTATGCCAATGAGCATCCGTTACCTTGGAAATTCATCAACAGCCACTGTGCCTACTTTACTCGACCTTGTGCTGAAGGGTAAAATTGAAGGTCAGGAAATCAATGAAGGCGATTACGTTGTTTTGTGTTCGGTAGGGGCAGGCATGAATATCAACTCCATTGTATATAAGTGGTAATAAAATTTCATTTTTTCAGTCGGGATTAAAATACATTTTGGTTAAATTGAAACCGTTTTAAACCTTTCAAAATTTAGCCACGATGGGTACCATCCTTTTATTGCTGATCATCAGTGTCATTATGCTGTGTTCTGTTGTCATGATTTATATCCTGAACATCAGAACCCAAAGGAAAATTGCCTTGCTGCAGGAAGAGTTTTCAGGGAAGGTGAAACTTCTTGAAAAACAGTGTACAGATGCAGAGAAAAGTGCCCTTGTCGCCGGCGAGCGATATACGCTTTTAAATTCAGAGACTGAAAGCCGAAAGGCTGAGCTTGTGAAAACGCGTGAGGAGAACACACTGCTCACCGCCCGGCTCGAAAGGGCAAAGACAGAATACCTGAATCTTCAGGAAAAACTGCAGACACAGAAAGCCGAACTTGAAGAAATTCAGAAGAAGTTTACAAATGAATTTGAAAATATCGCCGGCAGAATACTCAAAAGGAACAGTGAGGAATTTACAGTGGCAAACCAAAAAAACATTGGGGAGATACTGACACCTCTGAAGGAGAAAATTCTGTTGTTTGAAAAGAAAGTAGAAGAGACTTATCAGAATGGGTTAAAAGACCAGTCGGATTTGAAGGCTGAACTGAAAAAGCTGTATGATTTGAACAATCGCATGAGCACTGAAGCCGAAAACCTGACCCGGGCACTGAAGGGAGATGTGAAGAAACAGGGGAACTGGGGAGAGGTAGTCCTGGAGCGGATTCTTGAAAGGTCGGGGCTCAATGAAGGAGCGCAGGGTTACCGGAAACAGTACAGTGATATGAATGATGAGGGAAAGCGCTTTCAACCCGATATTGTAATCAACCTTCCTGATAACAAGCATATCATTATCGACTCAAAGGTGTCACTTGTTGCTTATGAACGTGCGGTGAATGCTGCCACTGAAGATGAAAGAGCCGGGCATATAAAAGATCACCTGGTGAGCCTGAAAAACCACATCAGGGGACTGAGCGATAAACATTACCAGTCGGCCCCGGGCCTTAATTGCCCTGATTTTGTTCTTTTGTTTATTCCCATTGAATCGTCATTCAGCCTGGCGGTACAGGCCGATCACGATTTATTTTCCTATGCCTGGGATCAGAAGGTAGTCATTGTCAGCCCGTCAACTTTACTGGCTACCCTGCGTACAATTGCCTCTATCTGGCAGCAGGAAAACCAGACCCGGAATGCATTTGAAATAGCCCGTCAGAGTGGTGCCCTTTACGATAAGTTTGTTGGTTTTGTTACTGACATGGAGAAAATCGGAAATAACCTCAAGACTACACAGAATACCTATACTGAAGCCATGAAGAAGCTTTCAGAAGGACGTGGCAACCTTGTAGGATCAACCGAACGCCTCCGGAAACTTGGGGCAAAGGCAACAAAAGCATTGCCCGTAAATTTGCTGGAGTCACAGTTTGAGCTGGATGAACCGGAGGAAGAACCCATTCAGGAGAAGATTCCCCTGAGCTGAAATAGCCGGTGCATTAAAAATCCCATCCACGGGGAAGACTGGTGCCCGCTCCGTTGGAATGAAAAACAAATTTGAGGTTCCCGCTCCTTGTAAGCACAGCCATTGTATCGGTGATGATCTCAGCTGTCCCGTCACCATCAATGTCATATCTCATGGTAACCTCCAGAATTTTCCGTGGGCCTGAGAAGTTCATGATCGGATGGTCAGCATCAATTGTGAAGGAAACTGTACGCAGGAAATTCCCGGAAGGCGTAATCAGCAGCTTTTCCACACCCATTGTCAGGGTATGGACGACCTCACCGGTTCCGGGCTTTTTCAGTTCAAGTGTCACATTATCACTTCCTGAATGGTAACTCTGGCAATTTGCACTGAAGGAAATAAAGAGGGAGGTGAGGACTAAAAACAAGACTGAAATGCTTAGCTTTTTCATTTTTCAGAATGGTGTTAGTTACTAGCTTAATAAAAGTAATTTATAGAATAGTATGCTAAATATAATGAATTATGATGATTTTTTAATGAACTGGCTGCTGACAGTTTCAGTTTCTGATGAAATTAAGCAGTTTTTCCTTCGATATATGAAATTGGCGTGTAGCCTGATGATGGCCTTTGTATATCATCTTTATCAGGATAGATGTTTAACAGTTATCTGCTGATTAAGATTTGCTTTTCAAAAAGCTCAGCACTTCCTTCGAATCAT
>OBJA01000870.1_pt1 | contig 23819 bp, 26 predicted proteins | sample 1519751 | NCBI WGS metagenome assembly OBJA01 (sample SAMEA3881238, study PRJEB22517) | soil metagenome | biome: lake sediment; feature: soda lake sediment; material: sediment, water from around vicinity | place: India | collected 2013-12-23 | depth 3 m
CCGCGAATATTCGCGGGCAGAGCCCGCTCCTACAGGGTGCGTTTTGCAAAGATTGGGTGAACATAGGATTGCTCGGTGCGGATACTGTACTGCAGGGTACGGATGTGGAGGAAGTCCACCTAACCAATGGGGGTCCACTTTTTCGAAGGAACTCTCACTTTCAGGCCCGCGCCTCACCCGTGACGTTGGGCGCCTATGACGGTCTAGCTGTGGACTGATGGAGCCAGCCTGCCGAAATTTTCTCGTAACACGTTGAGCGCTCACACACCTCGCCGCAACGCGTGTCGTATGAACGGCACGGCGTTGCCGCGAAGTGCGCTTGAACAAGCCGCGTCAGGACATTTGGAGGCGAGATTGGCGTCCTAGCGCGAGCACGCCGTCTCCCGCGAGGAAATGCGCGATCGACGCGACTGCCAGAAAGGCGGGATATTCCCAGCCACCGCCTGGGCTGGTGTGTACCCAGCCGTTGGCGAGGTGCGTCGACGCAGCGATCAGCATGATCGGCAGCAAGGCAAGGGACACCCAGCGCCCGTGAAAGCCGACTAGTATCGCGATGCCACCAAGCAACTCGATGATAAACAAGGGCCAAGCCATGAAGCCGGGCAGGCCCTGGCTTTCAAGCCAGCCGGCAAAGCTGGCAATCGTGAACACCGAATACTTGAGCATCGCGTGGGCAATCCACATGCTGCCCAGTGCGATGCGCAGCAGCGTCGCGCCAAGGGCGGGGTTCAGGTAACGGTCACTGACTAGGGCGCTCATGCGGCGACCCCCTCCAGGGCATGGCCGGCGTCTTGCCATTCGGCCTTGCCACCCTTGAATACGGCGACATCGGCGTAGCCCAGTGCGTGCAGTTGCGCCGCGACCTGGTCCGAATTCGTGCAGGTGGTGCTGGCGCAGTACACGACAATGCCTGCGTCCTTCGCGGGCAGCAGTTCCGGCGCAAGCGCCATCACCTCCCCGACATTGATGTTCAAAGCACCCGGCAAGTGCCCCTGCGCGAAGTAGCGCGAGGGCAGGGCCTCCACCAGGACGGGCGGGGTGGGCGAACGCAGAGAGTTGAGCAGGTCGTTCAGGCTGATGGTCTTCATGGGTCACCTCGAATGGTCGCAATAATGATAGTTGCATATGCAACTAGATGGACTATAGACAAAACTAGTTGCATGTGCAACAATTTGCCGATGTGTGCCGACAAGCGCCACCCCACGCCCCAGTTCCTTGCCTGGGCCCGCCTCCTGCGGGTCCACAAGGTCCTCCTCGAACGAGTACAGGCCGATCTGGCGGCGGCCGGGCTGCCTCCGCTGGAGTGGTACGACCTGCTGCTGGAACTGGACATGGCGGAGGGCAAGCGGCTGCGCCTGTACGACCTCGGCGAGCGGATGGTCCTCAGTCGAAGTAACCTGACGCGGCTATGCGATCGCTTGGAAAAGGAGGGCCTGATCTCACGTGAACAATGCGCGGAGGATCGTCGGGGGCTGTTTGCCGCGCTGACGCAGAAGGGCGCAAAGATGCGCCGGGCCATCTGGCCGGTCTACAAGCGATCCGTGGAACAGCATTTCTCCGCGCACCTCACGGAAAAAGAGGCCATTGAGTTGGCGTCCGTCCTGCTGAGAGTGCGAAACACCGGATCGTGACGGCGGCGCCCTCTCAACGTCAGCAGTAACTGCCGGCGTCCCGGGTTCCGTTCACTTCCCCCGCCAATGCAGGTGGTAGAGATCGTGGCGCCGATCGCGCAGATTCTTCACCGTGCCGTTGTTGCGCGCCATGGTGAGGGTGTCGGGGCGCAGGTCGGCGATGGCCACGGTCTCCACATTGGGGGTGGTGTCGGCGGAAATGCCGTCGCGGGCAAAGGGGAAGTCGCAGGGCGTCAGGATGCAGCTCTGGGCGTACTGGATGTCCATGTTGGCCACGTTGGGCAGGTTGCCCACGTTGCCGGACATGACCACGTAGAGCTGGTTCTCGACGGCGCGCGCCTGGCAGCAGTAGCGCACCCGCAGGTAGCTCTGGCGCTCGTCGGTGCAGAAGGGCACGAACAGGATCTGGATGCCCTGGTCGGTGAGATGCCGTGCCAGCTCCGGGAACTCCGCGTCGTAGCAGATCAGCACGCCGATGGGGCCGCAGTCGGTCTCGATGGCGTTCAGGGTGCTGCCGCCCTCGATGTTCCACCAGTAGACCTCGTTGGGCGTGGGGTGGATCTTGGGCTGCTCGTGCACCGTGCCGTCGCGCAGGAACACGTAGGAGATGTTCTCCACCCGCCCCGACTCCACCCGGGTCGGGTGCGAGCCGCCGATGATGTTGATGTTGTAGCGTAAGGCCATGTCGCGCAGGGCCTCACGGAAACGCGGCGTGTACTTGGTCAGGGCCTCGATGGATTCCGCCGGCGAGAGTTCCTGGTCCTCGATGGACAGCAGCTGCAGGGTGAACAGCTCGGGGAAGACGACGAAGTCCCCCTTGTAGTCGGCCACCACGTCGACGAAGTAGGCCACCATCTCCAGGAACTCGTCGAAGGAACGTACGCGCCGCTGCATGTACTGCACGGTACCCACCCGCACCGTGTCCGGCAGGCGGCCGCCGTAGCCCTTGCCGCTGGCCGCTTCCGATTGTTCCGCCACCTGGGGATTGCGCCATACCAGGTGCACGCCGTAGCCCATGGACTGGTGGTCCACGCTCAGGTACTCGGGGATGATCCCGATGACCTCGAAGCCGTTGCGCAACTGGAAGGACAGCACCGGGTCGCGCACCTGCTTGGCCTGTACCGCCGCCACGTAGTCCTCGACGCTGCCGTACTTCTTCAGGCGCCTGGCGAGGGATGGCAGGCGGCCGCAGAACACGATGCCCTTGAGCCCCAGCGACTGGCAGAGTTTCTTGCGTTCGTTGTACAGGCGCTGACCCAGCCGGTAGCCGCGATACTCGGGATCGACGCACACCTCCATGCCATAGAGCCACTCGCCCCGGGGGTCGTGGCGCGAGGCATAGCCGTTGCCGGTGATCTCGGTCCAGGTGTGGGACTTGAGCCCGATGGCCTCGCCGATGCGGAAGGTGGCGCAGTAGGCCACCACCTTGTCGTCCACCAGCACCACGAACTGGCCCTGGGGGAAGTTGTTGATCTGGCCCATGACCGCGCCTTCCGAGTAGCCGTGCATGCCGGTGCCGGTGTAGACCCGCGAGGTCAGGTCCGCGATGGCCGTGGCATCGGCGGGCCGCGCGTTGCGCACGAGCAGTTTGCTGGAGGGGTTGGAAAGCCGGCTGCTCATGGAGGGTCATCCTTCGTTCATTGACGAGTACGGAATCACGCGTCGTTGATTGGATTGTAGGAGCCCGGTCCTCCGGGTGATGGGACTCCTGGCGTTCGCCCACGGAGTGGGCTCCTACAGCCTATCAGCGTACCCCCCCGACGGATTCCAGCACGACAAAGCTGTAGGGATAGGGGTTGTCGGCATCGGGGGCATGATCCTCCCGGGACCGCTCTTGCCAGCGGGCCGGATCCAGCTCGGGAAACCAGGTATCGCCCTCGAACTCGGCATCGATCCGGGTGAGGTAGATGCGGTCCGCCCGCGGCAGCAGCTGGCGGTAGAACTCGGCACCACCGATGACCATCACCTCCGCTGCGTCGCCCGCCGCCGCCAGCGCTTCCTCGATGGAGTGCACCACCAGGCAGCCTTCCGCCTGGTAGGCAGGATCACGCGTCACCACGATGTTGGTGCGCCCCGGCAGGGGCCGGCCGATGGAATCGTAGGTCTTGCGCCCCATGATGATCGGCTTGCCCATGGTCACCGTCTTGAAGTGGCGCAGGTCCGCCGGCAGCCGCCAGGGCAGCTGGTTGTCCCGGCCGATGACCCCGTTGCGCGCCATGGCCACCACGAAGCTGAGGATGGCCATCAGACCGCCACCGGCGCCTTGATGTGGGGATGGGGATCGTAGTCCAGCAGCTCGAAATCCTCGAAGCGGAAGGCGAACAGGTCCTGCACCTCCGGGTTGATGCGCATCTGTGGCAGCGGGCGCGGTTCCCGGCTCAGCTGCAGGTCCGCCTGTTCCAGGTGATTGGCATAGAGGTGGGCGTCGCCCAGGGTATGGATGAACTCGCCGGCCTCGAGACCGGTCACTTGGGCGATCATGCGCGTCAGCAGGGCATAGGAGGCGATGTTGAAGGGCACGCCCAGGAAGATGTCGGCGCTGCGCTGGTAGAGCTGGCAGGACAGCCGGCCCTCGGCCACGTAGAACTGGAAGAAGGCATGGCAGGGCGGCAGCGCCATGCGCTCCAGCTCGCCCACGTTCCAGGCGCTGACGATGAGGCGGCGGGAATCGGGATTGGTGCGGATCTGCTCCACCACCTCGCGGATCTGGTCGATGTGGCGTCCGTCCGCCGTGGGCCAGGAACGCCACTGGGAGCCGTACACCGGGCCGAGGTTGCCCTCCGCGTCCGCCCACTCGTCCCAGATGCTGACGCCGTTCTCCTTCAGGTAGCGGATATTGGTCTCCCCGCTCAGGAACCACAGCAGCTCGTGGATGATGGAGCGCAGGTGCAGCTTCTTGGTGGTGACCACTGGGAAACCCTGCGCCAGGTCGAAGCGCATCTGGTAGCCGAACACGCTCAGGGTGCCGGTGCCGGTGCGGTCCTCCTTGCGCACGCCGTGGTCGCGCACATGGCGCATCAGGTCCAGGTACTGCTTCATGCCTTGCTTTCTCCTCGCGTGCGATAGGCCAGCGCCAGCAGCAGCAGGCCGAACAGGATCATGGGCAGGGTCAGCACATGGCCCATGGTGAGCCAGCCCCCCGCCAGGTAGCCGATGTGGGCGTCGGGCAGACGTACGAACTCCACGCCGAAACGGAACACACCATAGCCGAGCAGGAACAGGCCCGACACCGCCATCACCGGGGGCCGCCTGCGCGCGAAGAACCACAGGATGACGAGCAGCACCGGGCCTTCGAGGATGGCCTCGTAGAGCATGGAGGGATGGCGCGCCTGGGCATCGACGAACGGAAACACCATGCCCCAGGGCAGGTCCGTGGGCCTGCCCCACAGCTCGCCGTTGATGAAGTTGCCGATGCGCCCGGCGCCCAGGCCGATGGTCACCAGCGGCGCGATGAAGTCGGTGACGGCAAAGAAGCGCCGCCCGGTCTTGCGGCCATAGAGCCACATCGCCAGCAGCACGCCGAGCAGGCCACCGTGGAAGGACATGCCCCCCTGCCAGACCTTGAACAGGATCCAGGGCTGCTCCAGGAACAGGGGCAGGTTGTAGAACAGGATGTAGCCCACCCGACCGCCCAGCACCACGCCCAAGGCCACGTAGAACAGCAGGTCGGAGATCTCCTCCACCTGCCAGCCGGAGTTCGGGCGCGCCGCCTGGACCCGGCCCAGCCACCAGCCGCCGAGGAAGCCGATGAGATACATGAGGCCGTACCAGTGCACCTGCAGGGGGCCCAGGGACAGGGCGACGGGGTCGATATCGGGGTAGGTCAGCATGGTGTCATTACGGCTGTTTCATGAAAATCGGTTATGGCCACGGAAGCACACGGAATACACGGAAGAAACCCCTGGAAAGCGTGATTCAACCGTCATTGCGAGCGTGGCGAAGCAATCTCTTTTTGTAGTAAATCAATAAGTTGCAAATTGCTTCGCCACGCTCGCAATGACGACATAATGATTTTTTCCGTGTGTTTCCGTGTGCTTCCGTGGCCATTCAAAGGCGTGGATTCCGTGGCTGAATATACCAGCTCAATGATCCATCGGGCTGAATAGTCACCCCGCCGGCAGCACCCGGCAGAACAGCGCCTTCAGGTATTCGGTTTCCGGGATGGCCGGGTGCACGGGGTGGTCCGGCCCCTGGTGGCCGCGCTCCAGCAGCTGCAGGTCGCGGTCCAGGTGGCGCGCCGACTGCAGCAGGATCTTCTGCAGGCCGTCCATGGACAGGTGGTGGGAACAGGAGGCGCTGACCAGGATGCCGTCGCGCTCCAGCAGTTGCATGGCCAGCTGGTTGATGCGGTGGTAGGCCTGCTCGCCGGCCTTGCTGTCCTTGCGGCGCTTGATGAAGGCCGGCGGGTCGACGATGACCACATCGAAGCGCTCGCGCGCCTCGCGCAGCCCGCGCAGCACCTCGAAGGCATCCCCCGGCAACACGTCGAAGCGCTCCGCCACGCCGTTGTCGCGGGCGGCGGCCTGCGCCAGTTCCAGCGCCGGCTGCGAGGCGTCCACGCAGATCACCTCGCGGGCACCGCGCACCGCCGCCTGCACTCCCCAGGCGCCCACATAACTGAACACGTCCAGCACGCGCCGGCCCTGCACATAGTCCGCCAGCCGCGCCCGGTTGGGGCGCTGGTCGAAGAACCAGCCCGTCTTCTGGCCGCCCTGCAGGGGCACCTGGAAGCGCACGCCGTGCTCTTCCAGGGCAACGCTCTCCGGCAGCTCGCCGACCGCCTCCACGTAGCGCTCCAGGCCCTCCAGCTCGCGGCTGGCGCCGTCGTTGCGCAACAGCACGGCGCGTGGCCTGAGCACCTTGTCCAGGGCCTCCAGCACGGCGTCGCGCACCCGCTCCATGCCGGCGGTGGTGCACTGCACCACCAGCAGGTCGCCGTAGCGGTCCACCACCAGCCCCGGCAGGCCGTCGGCCTCGCCGTACACCAGGCGGTAGAAGGGCCTGGCGAACAGGCGCTCGCGCAGGGCCAGTGCCACGTTGAGGCGATGCACCAGCAGGGAGCGGTCCAGGTGGCGGGCCGGATCACGGCTCACCAGCCGGGCGCAGATCAGGGAATGGGGGTTCACATAGCCGCTGCCCAGCGGCTTGCCGTTGTGGGCCTCGATGACCACCGGCTGACCGGGCGTGTACTGGCCCAGGGGCGTGGCGGCGCTGTCCACCTCGTTGCTGTAGACCCAGAGATGCCCGGCGCGCAGACGGCGGTCTTCCTGTTTTTTCAGGCGCAGGGGCGCCACCTGGGTGGTGTCGGTCATGGGGGATGGGGCTTCCGGATTCAAGGTGGGAAGGATACCCGGATGGCCGGGACAATGCACAGGACAGCGACATGGGGAAATGCGGCTTGACAGCCTGCTCCTCTCCAACTAGATTAGTGAACGTTCACTTAGTTAACCTCTGGTTAACCCGTCATCCCGGCCTTCGCCGGGATGACGAAAAGCGAATCAAGCAGATGTTCCTTACGGTATTGCCGGTGTAATACTGACTTAACTAGTTATTTAACCAGGAGAATATCCATGAGCACATTCGACCAGGAACTCGACGCCCGCGGCCTGAACTGCCCTCTGCCCATCCTGCGGGCCAAAAAGGCCATCACCGCCCTGGAGACCGGCAAGGTGCTGAAGATCATGGCCACCGACCCGGGCTCGGTGAAGGACTTCGAGGCCTTCTGCAAGCAGACCGGCAACGAGCTGCTGGCCAGCCAGCAGGCGGGCGATGCCTTCGAATTCCTCATCCGCAAGCATTGATGGCCAAGCGCCTGAAGGCCGCCGAGCGACGCGCCTCCATCCTGGCGGTGGCCAAGGTGCTGTTCGCGGACCGGGGCTTTCACGGCGTGTCGGTGGATGAGATCGCCCGGCGGCTGGGCGTGAGCCCGGCCGTCCTCTACCGGCACTTCGATTCCAAGGAGGCCCTCTACGAGGCGGCGCTCAGCGAGATCGCCTGCCAGCGCGAGAGCTACGTGGAGGCCGCCCTGTCCGGGCCGGAGGATTTCGGCAGCGTGCTGCTGCGCATGACCCGGGTCTATGCCGCCAGCGTGGCGCGTGACCCGGACTACCTGCGCATGGAGATGCACAGCGTGCTGGAGGGCGCACCGGCCGTGCAGCAGTTCTTCGAGTCGCGCTGGAAGAGCTTCACCGACTTCATCGAGGTCGGCCTCGGCGAACTGGCTGCGCAGGGGCGGGGCGCCCGGATCGATGCCCGTGTCGCCAGCCTCATGTTCCAGGGCATGGTGCGCGAGGCGTTGTACGCCAAGTGCATACTCAAGAGCCCACGCCACAAGGACATCAGCCTGGAGGACCTGGTCGAGCAGCTGATCCGGTTGTTTCTCGCCGCCATCGGCTACCAGCCCTCATAACATCTCCCCTTCCGGCGAAAAGAAATACAGCTGCCCGGTATCCGCGCCTCACACCTGCTGTCAATCGTGCAACCCGGTGGGCGCAATGCATTGACAGCTTTCGTAGTCGGGGCCTTCTGATGATTGCGATTTTTCAATGCGAGCATGCCTGCTCCGGCCTTATCTTTCTCGTACACATGTAAAGAGGTCATGATGATGGCGGATGTGGTTCTGCACATAAACGAAGACACCGGCAGCGAGGATCGCGAGCGCCTGCGCGACGCCCTGCTGGCGGTCGACGGTGTGATGGCAGCCGCGTATCACGATGAAAAGCCCCACCTGATGATCATCGAGTACGATCCACAGCTGGTCGAGGCGCTGAGATTTGTCGAAGTCGCGAAAGACCACGGCCTGCACAGTCAACTGGCGGGCCTGTAGCACGTCGGGCACGGAGCATGCCCATGAAAAAAAAGCACCATCGGTGGTGGATTCGCCGGGATGACGCTGGTCAGGCGTCTTGAGCGGCGGCTACCGCCGGACAGGCCAAGCCGGTACGGAACGGACCTGGAAACATGCCGGCCACCGAAGATTTTCCGCAAGGAGGGAAAGACCGCCATGCCCGAACATACACTTCCAGATCTGCCGTATGCGAAGAATGCACTGGAACCGCACATTTCGGCCGAAACGCTGGAGTACCACCACGGCAAGCACCACGCCACGTACGTAAAAGTCCTCAACGGGCTGCTGCCGGGCTCGGGCCTGGAAGGGGCGTCCCTGGAAGACATCATCAGGAAAGCGTCCGGCAAACTCTTCAACAATGCTGCGCAGGTGTGGAACCACACCTTCTACTGGAATTGCATGACACCGAACGGAGGCGGCGATCCCGGTGGCGCGCTGGGCGAGGCGCTGGTGAAGAGCTTCGGCAGCGTGTCCGCCTTCAAGGATAAGTTCATCGACACCGCCGCCGACAATTTCGGCTCGGGCTGGACATGGCTGGTCAAAAGCGACGGCAGCCTGCTCATCATCAACACCAATGACGCGGACAATCCTCTGACGCAAGGCCAGCAGCCGCTGCTCACCTGTGATGTCTGGGAGCATGCCTACTACATCGATTACCGCAACGCGCGCCGCAAGTATCTCGAAGCCTTCTGGAACGTCGTCAACTGGGATTTCGTGGCGGACAACCTGGCGTCCGGAACATAGGGTGAACACCGCCTGGCTGGTTCTCGTCACAGTGGTCTCGCTGGCCGCGGCCATCTATTCACAATACCGGATTCCCTTTCACACTCGCGGCCGCGGCAAGGTTCTTTTCACGCGGATGCTGCTGCTGTTGGTGGGTGTGGTATTCGGCCTGGTGATGGCAACCGTCTACATCGAGGTCGACGGCTATGCGCAGGGACTGGTGTTCCTTTCGGGTTTCGGCCTGGTGCATGTGCCCAGTGCCGCCATCCTGTATCTCAAGCGACTGCGTGGCGAGACGACCTGAAAGGAGTGGTGGGCGCGGGTGCGTGGTATTCGAGCATCTGTCCGTCGTCGGACAGGTCCGCGGGATAGAGGGGCCATGGGGCCGGACCGGGGTGCCGATGTGAATCCGCGCTGGCTTCATGCTGTCACCAGGGCATGGGGCTGCCATCGTACCTGATGAAATGCCCCGTCTTGTCCAGGGTGAAGTCGTCTATCACCCGGCGCAGGCCGGTGACGCTTTTCTCGGCGCTGATGCCGTCCTGCGGCCCCATTCGTGTCTTGACGCCGCCGGGATGCAATAGCAGAACGCCTATGCGACGCTCGCGCAGCGCCTCGGCCAGGCCACTCATGGCGGCGTTCAGGGCAGCCTTGCTGGAGCGATAGTAATAACTGCCCGGGATCTGGATGTCGGCGATGCTGCCCATGTGGCTGGTCATCACCGCCACCAGGCGCCTCTCGCTGCTGGCGACATTGTCGAGCAGGGCTTCCGTCACGCGCACGGCGCCCAGGGTATTGACCTCCAGGGTACGCAGCCAGAGGTCGTAGCGGATGCTGCCGGGTGCCGGCAACAGGTAGTCGTCTTCCAGGTAGACCCCCGCGTTGTTGTAGAGGATGTCCAGGGGCATGCCATTCAACATCCACTGAATGGCCCTGATGTCCTCGGGCACGGTCACATCGAGGCGATGGATCGAGATCTCTCCGTACTCCCCGGCCAGCTGGTGCAGGTCCGCTGCTTCGGAAGGATGACGACAGGTGGCGAACACGCGCCAGCCGCTATCGGCATATTGCCGGACCAGCTCCAGGCCGAGGCCGCGATTGCTTCCGGTAATCAGAATGCTGGCCATATGCACCTCCTCCTGATCAGGCACACGAGGGGATCGCGCGCTGCGGGTCATGGAAGTATAGGAAACATCCCGGGCCGTTCGGCCCTCATAAGGCCTGCCCTTGCGCTGTGAAGAAATACAGCTGCCCGCTGTCCGCCACCAGTTCGACACGCGCGCCGGGCCGGAAACCGTGCTGCCCGGGCAGCACGGCGGCGAGGCGGACACCTGCTTCCGGCTGGGCAGGGACAGCGCCCGGAACGGCGGCAGGCATCCGCAGTTCCGTCTCGCAGTAGAGGATGGTCTCGTGGCCCAGGGACTCGGCCGCCTGCACACGGCCGGGGATGCGCGGCCCCGTGCCCTGCAGCGACAGGGCCTCGGGGCGCAGCCCGACCAGCAGCGGGGTACCGGCCGGCAGGTCCGGCACCTGCCGCGCCGCCAGCGGCAGGCGCAGCGGGCCCGCCTCCAGCACGAGGTCCGCTCCGTGGGGCGCCAGGGTGGCGGAAAACAGGTTCATGCCGGGGCTGCCGATGAAGCCGGCCACGAACGCATTGGCGGGTCGGGCGTAGAGTTCTCCGGGCGTGGCCACCTGCTGCAGCCGCCCACCGTGCAGCACCGCCACGCGGTCGCCCAGGGTCATGGCCTCCACCTGGTCGTGGGTCACGTACAGGGTGGTGACGCCCAGGCGGCTCTGCAGCGCGGCGATCTCGGTGCGGATCTGCAAGCGCAGGCGGGGATCCAGGTTGGACAGCGGTTCGTCCATGAGAAACACCGCCGGCTCGCGTACCAGGGCACGGCCCATGGCCACCCGCTGGCGCTGGCCGCCCGACAGCGCCTGGGGCCGGCGCTCGAGCAGGTCCGTGAGATCGAGCAGGGCCGCGGTCGCCGCCACCCGGCGCTCGATCTCCTGGCGCGACAGGCCCTGCATGCGCAGCGGGAAGGCCAGGTTGCGGCGCACCGTCATGTGCGGATAGAGCGCGTAGTTCTGGAACACCATGGCGACATTGCGCCGCTGAGGCGGCCACCGGTTCACCCGCTGCCCGCCGATGTGGAGCTCGCCCTCACTGATCTCCTCGAGGCCGGCCACCATGCGCAGCAGGGTGGACTTGCCGCAACCGGAGGGTCCCACCAGCACCAGCAGTTCACCGTCGGCGATCTCCAGGTCGAGACCATGCAGGACGGCGGTGCCGTCGGGGTAGACCTTGCCCAGGTTCCGGAACGCGACCTCCGCCACGATCAGCCCTTCACCGCCGAGGCGGCGACGCCGCGCACGAACCAGCCCTGGAACAACACGAACACCGCCACCACCGGCGCCACCATCATCACGCCGAAGGCCAGGATGTCGCCCCATTGCAGGGGCGGCAGGGTGTAAAAGGTGGCGATGGCCACCGGCAGCGGGCGCACCTCCGGACCGATGGTGACCATGAGCGGCCAGAGGTAGGACCCCCACCAGGTGAGGAAGGACAGGATGGCCACGGTGGCGAAGGCCGGTTTGGCGTTGGGCGCCACCACCGTGAAGAAGGTGCGCAGCACACCCGCGCCATCCAGGCGCGCCGCCTCCTCCAGTTCCCGGGGCAGGCCGATGAAGAAGGTATAGAACAGAAAGATCGCGAAGGCGTCGGCGATGAAGGGCAGGATCTGCGCCAGGTAGGTATCCCGGTAGCCGAGAATGGAGACCTGGTAGTAGAGCGGCACGGCGATGGCCTCGAAGGGCAGGATCATCAGTGCCAGCACCAGGTTGAACAACAGCCCGCGCCCGCGCCAGGCGAGGCGCGCGAAGGCATAGGCCGCCAGGGAATTCACCACCAGCCCGGCCACCACGATGCTGCCGGTGATGAACAGGGAATTGAACAGGAAGCGCCCGAACTCGGTGCGCCGCAGCACATCGCGGTAGTTCTCCAGGGAGGCGCCGGCCGGCACCAGGCCGCGCAGGCTGCCGGCCTCCAGCAACACGCGCGCGTCGGGCTTGAGGCTGCCGCTGATCATCAGCAGCAGGGGCGCCACGAACAGCAGCGCCAGCAGGAGCAGTGCGGCATAGCCGAGGCCGCTGGCGAGCGCCGGCCTCATGTCAGCTGCCCCTGCTGGCGCGCCAGGCGCCGCTGCACCAGGGTCACCGCCAGCACGATGAGGAAGAACACCACCGTCATGGCACAGGCCCGCGCCACCTGCTGGCGGTCGAAGGCCGCCTGCACGGTCTCGAACATGACCACCGTGGTGGCGTCCTCCGGACCGCCGCGGGTCATGATGCGCACCTGGTCGAACAGCCGGAAGGCGAGGATGGTGGTGATCAGCATGACGAAGACGAGGGGGTTGCGCAGTCCCGGCAGGGTGACGTGCCGGAAGCGCCGCCAGCGCCCGGCGCCGTCCAGGGCGGCGGCCTCGTACAGGTCGCGGGGGATGGCCTGCAGGCCGGCCAGCAGGATGATCATCTGGAAGCCCACCCCCTGCCACAGGGACAGCAGCATGATGGCCGGCAGCGCCAGGGCGGGATCGCGCAGGAAATCGCGCGGCTCCCAGGCACCGAGGCTGACCAGCGAGAGAAAGGCGTTCAGCATGCCCTCCGGTCCCGGCGCATAGATCAGGATCCAGATCACCGACACCAGGGCCATGGGGAACACCACCGGCAGGAAGAACAGGGTGCGAAACAACACCGTGCCGTGCAGGCCGCGGTCGAGCAGCAAGGCCAGCCCCAGGGCCAGCGCGGTCTGCGCCGGCACCACGACGATGGCGAACAGGGCGTTGTTGGCCAGGGCGCGCAGGAAGGATGGGTCGGTGAAGATACGCCGGTACTGCTCCAGGCCCACGAACTCCACCGGCAGCGGCGAGCCCAGGCGCAGGTCGGTGAAGGACAACCCCAACGCGACCAGGAACGGCAGCGCCACGAACAGGGCGAGCCCCAGCAGCGCCGGCGCCGCCAGCAACAGCGCCACCGGGGTCTGGTCACCGAAACGTTTCACCCCCCGTTCCTCATGCCTTGTGCTCCATGCGTACAGCAACGCCCCGTCGACAGGAATGCGGCTGCCACGCCAGGTTCATTTTTCCGCGTTGTTCCGTGTGCTTCCGTGGCCATCCTTTTCCTTCCCTTACTCCTCACCCCACACCCAGGGATAGCCGCGGTTGTCCTCGATCTCCCGGTCGATGGCCCGGGCCGCCCGATCCAGGGCCCGCTGCACGTCGCCGCCGGCGCGGATGCGGTCGAAGGCACGCTGGAACTCGGCGCTGATCACCGGGTAGGCCGGGGTGCGCGGGCGCGGCACCGTATGGCCCTCCACCAGCTGGTCCACGAACAGGCGCAGGGGCCCGCCCTCCCGGAAACGCTGCGAGCGCGCCACGGCGCGGTGGGTGCCGGGCACGGCACCGTTGGCCCGGCTCATGGCCAGCACCTCCTCCGGCTGCAGCAGGAAGGCGAGGAAGTCCGCCGCCGCCTGCGGTCGGGGACAGCGGCGGGTGACCGCCCAGTTCCAGGACCCCTGGCCACTGCGCGTGCCCCGGCCGAAATCCGGCAGCGGCAGCAGCAACAGCTCGTCGCCATAGGTCCGCCGGTAGGCGGTGTGATTCCAGTGCCCGCCCAGGGACAGGGGCACCCGCCGGGTGACGAAGGCCGCGCCGTCGAGGTTGGGATCCACCAGCCCGTCGCGCAGCCAGGACTGTATACGGGTCAGGGCACGCACCGCCTGCGGGCCATTCAGCACCCCGTCGGCCCTGGCATAGGTGTCCCGGTCGATGAGGTCCGCGCCCGCCGACTGCAGCAGGGGTGAGAAGGCGTAGCTGTACCACTCGCCGGCGTAATCCAGTTTCAGGTCCAGCACCGCGCCGTCCGGGTCGCCGGCGCGAAGTTCATGCAGCAGGGTCTCGAAGGTTTCCAGGGTCCAGGCGTCCCGCGGGCCGCCCGGGATGCGCGCACCCACCTCCCGCAGGCGCGCGCCGTCGGCATAGAGGGCGAGCCCCGAATCGAACACACCGACGGAATAGAGGCGCCCCCGATAGCGACCCTGCTCCCGCAGGGACGGCAGCAGGTCGTCGACCAGCTCCGGCGGCAGGTGGTCATCGAGCGGGGCCAGGTGGCCCTGCCACACATAGCGGTAAAGAAAAGGCCCGTCGAACTCCAGCAGGTCGGGGAGTGCGCCGGCCACCGCGGCCGCCTGCACCTGGGCGTCGTAGGTCCCCTCCGGGATGAGGGTCAGCTGCAGCTGGACATCCTCGCGACTACGGTTGAAGCGTGCCACCTGCTCGCGCAGGGTATCGCGCTCGGCCTCCTGGCCGGCGTGGGCCCAGGCCTGCAGATACACCACGCCGGGCGCGTGCGGCGGTTCCTCGCTGCAAGCAGCCAAAAGCAAGGAAGAGGAAAAGGCGATGGCAGGAAACAGCGGTGGCGGACGCATGGCTATCATCCAGCATAGACCACGCCCGGCCACTGCGCGATGCGCAGCCTGCCGTAAGGCATGCCAGCCCCACAGGGACATCGCCATGGAGGGCTTGTGCATGCATCCGAGCGATTGTTTTCCGCCGCTATTGATTATCAGAGTCCATGAAGGACACTGAAAAATCGGTCTCGACCGGCAGCCGATGTGCAAGGCCCTTGTGACAGTCGATGCAGGTCTCGCCCTTCTCGCGCATCTGTGCATGCATCCTGCTGGCCCGTCCTAATTGCTCGTCTAGCATCATCGCGTCGAGGGTGTGGCAGGCCCTGCACTCGCGCGAATCTGCCTTTTTCATGTCCTGCCATACAGTCTCCGCCATGCGGGCACGGTGGGTCTCGTATTTTTCAGGGGTATCGATGGTACCAAGCCAGTGGAAGTAGATATCCTTGACCGCGCGCACCTTCTTGAACATCTTGGCTGGCCATTCCCTGGGGACATGACAGTCGGCACAGCCGGCGCGAACCCCGGAGACATTCTTGAAATGAGTGGTATTTTTATATTCCTCGTAGGCAAATGCCGCCATTTCATGGCAGGTGATACAGAACTCGTTGGTATTCGTCGTCTGAACGACGCCATCGACGCTGGCGAGTGAAATCGCCCCGAATACGAACGCGAGGCAGACAATGGCCAGCATGCCAAGTTTGAAGAAACCGAGCCTCTGCCTGTCAGCCGCCATGGGGCTTGCCTTTGACCGGGAACCACAGGAGGGACGAACGCACGGGAGCCGGCGCGGTGGCGTCGCTGCGTGCAATCGCGTGCGGCCCTGGCCTTGTGGTCTGGGCCGCCAACCGGCTGGCCACGGCCAGCATGATCAGCAGCTTTCTGTCCATCCCTTCCCCTCCCTGTGTACCAGGCACTGTTTCAATGTCCGTGCCAGAAGCAATTTTCTCTTCAGGATCAGATTGATAGGAAATCGATACGGAATAGCACCGACAACAGTCTGCCAACCAGGTGAAACAGCCGGCACCGGCACGAGAACGCAACGCATTGAGATAACGAGATAAACAGGGGATCGTGTACTGTTAATCCCGTGATACAAGCGGAGCGCCGACGTCGAGGACAGATTGCGGAGCGCGTTGGAGGGCGGGGGAAGACTCATTTATTGCATGGTTTTCACGGCGTTACAGGGCCGTGGAATCCGGTGGACTTGCCCAGGATATACCGTCTAACCCCACTTATTGCACATCGAAGCGGGCACTAATCTGCTGTTAGATCAGGAACTGGCGAACCGCCGATGGGAGCGGGTATGAGCGTGACAGCCGCAGCATGCCGCAAGGTTCTCTATCTGCACAATGGAGGGTGCAACCGCCTGCTATCGCAGCGTATCAGCACTGCGGGCTGGGAACTGTACCAGACTGACGACACCGAGCTGGCCAGGAAGCAGATCGACAAGGATGGCATCCGGATCGGGCTGGCGTCGCTGGATGCGCCCCATGACCAGGCCCATGTAGAGATGGAGAGCCTGTTGGCGGAGAAACACTCCATGGAGTGGATTGGTGTACTTCCAAGATCCTGCCTGGAAAGCGAGGACTGGCGCCGCCTGATCATCGAAAACCTGTTCGCCTACCATACACTGCCTGTAGATCCCGAGCATGTCCTGCTCTCATTGCACCAGGCGTTCTATATGAACGAACTGCGAAAGATTCTTGAGCCTTACGACGAAGGCCTTCTGTCAGAATACGAGATGGTTGGTGCCAGTAAGGCGATGCAGCAGCTGTTTCGCGATATTCGCAAGGTATCAGGTGCGGATGCACCGATTATGCTTACCGGAGAAAGTGGTACCGGAAAGGAGCTTACGGCACTCGCCATACATGAACGCTCACGCAGGAAAGGCAAACCATTCGTTGCTGTCAATTGCGGGGCACTGCCAAAGAGCCTTTTTCAGTCCGAATTATTTGGGCATGAAAAAGGTTCCTTCACCGGCGCCCATCGCCGAAAGATAGGACGCATCGAGTCCGCAGTGGGTGGCACGATCTTCCTGGACGAGATTGGCGATCTGGAAGCTGACCTGCAGGTCAGCCTGCTGCGATTTCTTCAGGAGCATACTATTGAGAGAGTTGGCGGGTTAGAGCCGATTCACGTAGACGCCCGGGTAGTGACGGCAACCAATGTAGACCTTGAAAAGGCAGTGGAAGAAGGGCGCTTCCGTGAGGACCTGTATTATCGGCTGGCTGTTCTGCATATCAGGCTGCCGAGCCTGCGGGAAAGAGCGGAAGACATATGCCCGCTCGCCAATTATTTCTTCCATCGATTTGCGCAGGAGAAGACGAGCAACGTAAAGGGATTCAGCAAGGATGCGCAGCAGGCCATGTGCGCCTATGAATGGCCTGGCAATGTACGCGAACTCATCAACCGGGTTCGCCGGGCGATCGTCATGTGTGAAAACCACGTAATCACGCCCAGGGATCTGGGCCTGGAACGTGCGGGAACGCCAGTTCACACGCTCACACTTGAGCAGGCGCGAGAAACCGCAGAAAAGTCGGCGATACGACAGGCACTCGAGAGCACGAACCATAGCGTATCGAAAGCCGCCGTCCAACTGGGTGTGTCGAGGGTAACTCTCTACCGCCTGATGGATAAGTATCGACGTAGCGAATTCCTTGCACGCTGAGCGCTCACCCAGGCGACGGTCAAGGCACTATCCATAATGGATTCTCGTCTGCTGCAAGGGCACCTGAAATCGGCACGATATAGGCGCCTTTGCTGGCGAAGCGCTGATTCGGCCCGAGGCTGAGTCGCTCGTAGGCGCCGCTGCTCAGTGAGTTTTCTGTTCCATGCTCGATACGCTCGATGAGATATTCACGCGAGTATTTTCCGACAAGATTTTTTATCGCACCCGCCGTGATGGTCGCTGCGAAGTAGCTATTCAAGGCTATTGTCGTATCCTCGACATTCAAATTCCGGCTTCGCATCCAGGCAAGTACGCGCTCTTCGCCATGCGCGCGATCCTGAGCCGTGGCTGCGGTCTGGACCCTGTATACAGGACCGGGAAAACCTGAAAAAGATGTCTGCAGGGGAGCCAAGGCTCCTGAGATGATCACGACGGGTGTCGCGCCATGGCTGGAGGATATCTCTTGGAGCAGGGAGTCTATGACTGGCGACCGCGCCCACACCACCACCACCCCCGGCTGGTAGCGCGCACGGAGCGCATCCCAACTGTCCGCGCCAGGGTAAGCGACGATCACTGGCAAAATGACCTTATCGCAGGATCGCATCAAGCTGTCACGCAGCACGGCGGCCGCCGTCTCGGCTTCAGGCTCGGGACTGACGACCTGCAGGACAGGCCCGCTGTCCGGATGATGATCGATGAGATAACGCGCGACGACCCGTGCCTCGAGCGTCATGCCCTGATGGAAATACAGAGAGTAGAATCCCTCAGCACCGATTTCAGGCAATTCCGTATTCGGGAACAGGCAAGGGAGCTCATATTCCTCACAGAAAGCATGGACGGGACCCCACTCGCCCGAGCCAACACCGCTGACTACGGCAAAAACCGGCTGTTGCGCAAACAATCGCTCCAGCTGGGCACCCCAGGTATCTGGCGGGCCACTGACGGACCAGGTATGCAAGCGGAGTTCGCGATATGCCTCCAGTTTCCAGTCGATATGCCAGGGAGCATGGCTTGCACGACGTGGTTCATTCCTGGTATTCGCGCCCCGGTCATTGAAGAATGCTTTGAGAACCGCAAGCATCGTGTGGCGCCGTCCGGGAGATACACCTGGAGTGATTATGGTCGCCAGGTGGAGATGGGCATCGTCCACACCTGGAACCGGATCACGACCGAGAGTCTTTAGATAGGCGATGAGGGAGTCGACCTGCACATCGTCCAGCTGATACCTCGGCATCAGTGGATCCAGCGGTCTTCCCGCCGCATCCACTCCCGCACTCAAGGCGCGGCGCAGGCTCGTGTCTGTGTATGCTGGACGACGCGTGTGACTTTCGGTGCGCGCCCCAGGGAATTCGCGCCGTTGAGCACCACGTGGATTATACAAGGTTTCCGCATCGACAGCCGGTACGAGACTTCCACCCTCACTGCTGCCGAGGCCGCTGCGGCGATGGCAGCTGTTACAGGCAAGATGCTCAGCATTGAAGCCGACATCTCCCTGCACCTGCCCTCGAACAGGCTCCCCAGATGGCATTCGGCCATACCTGTACAGGCTGAGGCCGATCTCGACGAGATTTCTTTCACCGGCGAATACATGTCCTGCTGTAGCGAGGACGAGCAATGAAAGGCACAACACCGTCGAAAACCTGCTAATCTTGATTGAATTAGATCCAGTGTCCCCCGAAGAATCGTGCATGATCAACCAGGAGCGCGCACCGGCATTGGATCAGTCTCGAAAAGAACCCGATATTCCCGAATCAACTCTGAGGCCTTCGGGAATCCCTCGATCCGTAACCAGGGATCGCCCGCCCGGACACGAATAAATGTCAGCGGCTGGTGACTCATCTTATTGCCCCGATAGGCATCGAATGCACGCTGGACCGCCATGATCTCTTCGCGACTACCAGTAAAGAACTGCCAATTCTCGTCTGCGCCGTAGCGTTGCGCATATCTACCCAAGGCATCCGGAGTGTCCTGCTCCGGATCAATTGAAATCGATACGTAGTGTACCGGTGTCGCATCATGATCCATCTGCGATCTTACCTGTGCAAACGTCGAACTCAATACCGGGCAAATGGTGTTACAGCTCGTGTAGATGAAGTTCAGCATCACAGGATGATCGTAATCCAGCGTCTCTGCAATGCGTACGCGTCTGCCATCCGCCGCGGTCAGGGTGACGTCGGGGAGCTGGTATTGCTTCAATGTCCTGTTGTATTCCCGCCAGACCGGTTCGTTTTCCGCCTTCTTCACGCAGTGACCCATCGCTTGATCCATGGAGGGAAACACAGGCCCGGCGGTCATCGCCGCATTGGATCCGTTTCCAGAAAGAAGGACGAAGAGACCGATAACGCTGGGCAGGGATATGGAAACCGCGACCAATGCATACAGAGCGGCTTGTGACTTGGAGCGGGTGATGTTCATGTCGGTGCGCCCTACCTGGGGACAGCTGACCAGCCAGCCATTTCCACGCTACGTTACAGCTCGATGTACCTGTAAACTAGCCCAGTGACACCTGTTCGGCAATACGGGTTTTACCGTATTCATAGAAGGAACCTCTGATTTATTCGTCATCGCGAGGAGCGCAGCGACGTGGCAATCTCCGAGCTGCTGATCTGCCGTAGCCTGAGATTGCTTCCCGCCACGGCCTGCGGCTCGCGGCTGAAGGCTAACACGCTGGCAATGAGGGTTTAGCGAATAAATCATAGGTTCCAGAAGCAGATTCTCCAGGCCGCAGGTCATCTGGCACTCGCATCACACCTGGCCTTACGACAAGGAAAGCAGAATGCCACGACAGGCCGCGGCTAGCCGCGACCCATGTCTGCGCTGCGTCGCAATGGCCAGGATGCCTTCACACAAGTTCCCTCTCGCTTGCTGCTACGTATAATCAACACGCCGCCATCCAGCTCGGCACGTTCACGCATGCTATGCAGCCCCAACCCACCGTCGCTCCGATGCTGCTGCCGCACCTCGTTGAGATCGAAGCCCTCGCCATCATCGCGCACGGTCAGGCATAGTGACTCACTCCTGCCATCCACGATCTTACCCAGCATCACTTCGACTCTTTTAGCGTGGCTGTGTTTCGCCACATTCGTGAGCGCTTCTTGCAAAATCCGGTAGATCGCTGTCTTCAGCTCATCGGGTATGTCCTCCTCATCCACACCCACATGCTTATGCAGTGCGATATTCTGGTGTAACAAGACGAACTCACGGCACAACCAGCTAATGGTCGCAACCAGGCCAAGATCATCCAGCATCGTCGGACGAAGGGCCAGCGATATCCTCCGTACCTCGTCGCTTGCGGTGGTTACGACGCGCACCACATCCTTGATTTCATCACAGGCATCAGAGGACAATCGATCTTCCTTGCTGGTTGCGATATGCTGCAGGTGGATCTTGATTGCATTGAGATACTGACCGATACCATCGTGCAGATCCCTGGAAATCCTCTTGCGCTCCGTCTCCTGCGCTGCGATGGTGTGGCAGCGAACCACGCCCTCACCATCTTCCCCATGGCGACGCGGCCCGATAAGCGGCTGCCCTTCCTTGACGCGGCGATACGTATAAAACCCTCCCATGAGCAGTAGCAACAGTGGTGCCGCAGAGAATGACGTCACCAGCAACGGCTTCACCATCGGGTAGGGAATCGCTCCAGTCTCGGCGACGGCATAGAGACCAAGGACGGCCAGTGGAGGGGACCCTGCCGGACCATGAATCGGCGCGAAGGTGACCAGGTGCACATGTGGCTCCGATGCGGCTCCAGCGTCCGCGGGCTTATCATCCAAGTAATTCGTAACAATTCCGGATCGCGCCGCATCAAAATAATCATCATCCTCGTGACTGCTTCCCACAGCGTCCGGGTGTGAGGTGTAGATCGCGCGACCCGACAGGTCGTGAATATCGAAATAATGCACATGCGCATCCTCGAGAAGGGCATGTAAGCGATGCTCATTCGCTGCAATCACAGCCGTTGCTATTGTCCCCACGTCCGCTTCATTCAGGGTGCTGCTGGCGCCCAGAATCGCGGCGAACTCCGTTTTCAGCTCCCTGGCCACCGCCGCAGCGAGCGCCACGTTATGGACCTCGAGCAGGTGCAGCGATATCGCCTTTACCGTTACCCGGTAACCACCAATACACAGAGCTACGATGAGAAATACACCAAGCAGGCCTGTCACAAGAAAAAGCTTCGTTCGCCACCGACCCTTGAAGGTTATAGTCACATCCCTTTCCCCCGTGGAACTCTTGTAAGAATATGTTTTTCCACTGCCTTCGAACAGCATTGCACCCATATCGGACATCTCCATTATGGCCCGACAGATGATTTCTGCGGCCAGCCCACATGCCTGAGCTTGCTCCTGAATTCTTCAGTGATCGTCAACGCATCGCCATCGTTCGCCACGACACGTGGCGTGATCATTACCAGTAATTCCGTTCGGTCTGAAGTCTGATCGGTCCTGCCAAACAAGGCGCCAAGCAAGGGAACTCGATGCAGGCCTGGCACACCGCTTTTTTGCAGAGACCTGTCATTGCGGATAAGCCCACCCAAAACTATGGTCTGGCCACTCTGTACCCAGACAGTGGTACTGATCGACCGCTGATTGATCGTGGGTGAATCTATTCCGGATGTGGTTGTTCGACCCACGGTGCTCACTTCTTCGTTGATCTCCATGATCACCAGACCCCCAGTATTCACGCGCGGGAGGACATTGAGCAGTACGCCCGTGTCGCGGAATTCAATTGTGCTGGTGACGATGGGTGCCTCGCCTGAGGTACTCAGGCTCGTGGATTCCGATGTTCGTACCGGCACCTGATCGCCGACACGGATCTGCGCCGATTGATTATCGAGAACCAGGAGCGATGGTGATGAAATGATGTCGATCTTGGTTTCACTTTCCAGTACGTTCAATACTGCACGGATATCGGCGCTTTCCGTCACCAGCGAATACGAAAAACCCGGGACGATCGGAGCCAGGCCTGCCCCCCCCAGATCGAGGAGTCCCGCACCAGTCTTACTGTCCAGGAGACGATTATTCTTGAAAAACCACTCCACACCATAGCTCAGGTCGCCGACAAGCTGCACCTCGATGATGGTCGCCTCCACGAGCACCTGCAGTGGGACGGTATCCAGTCTTCTGAGCGCGGCCAGGATGCCGTCTTGCTCGGCAGGTGTAGCCAGGATTACGAGGGCGTTCTTCTGTTGATCGGCAATGATGCGTGCTCCATTGCCCGCCGGCACATCGATACCATCCATGTGGCCGATTTCGAGTTGCGCCTCCTGCGCGCGACCTCCGGCCCCCGTCCTGCCATTGGACGACTCGAGAATGATGGGCTTGAGCCCAGGCGCGAGCTGTGGCGGTCGAGCCGCTGCGGCTGAAGAACCTTCCTCAAGCAGCAGCTTATTGAGAATTGAGGCAAGGTGCTCTGCCTTGCTGTTTTGCACCGGGTACACGAACAATCGCCTCCCTGCACCATCACCAGCCCGATCCAGGCGCTCGATCCAGCGCCTGGCCGAATTGAGATACGCAGGCTGTGAGGTGATAACCAGCAGACCATTGAGCCGGTCTATGGGTATCAGCCTCACCATGCGATTATCACCACTCTCGCTCTGCCCGAGCACCGCATCCAGTTCCACAGCCAGGGTTTTTGCATTGGCATACTGCAGCGTAAACAAGCCGATGGACATTCCGGACATCCAGTCCACGTCGAAAATCCTGATCGTATCCAGCATGCGCCTGAGGTCGCGCTCACCACCGGAGAGCAGCAGGAGATTCCGGGTAACGTCTGTTTCCAATACCGCGTCCTTCGAGGCAAGCGGCTGCAGGATCTTCTTCATGTCCTCCGCGGCTATGTATTGCAGAGGCGCAACCAGCAACTGGTATCCGGAGCCGTCCATGACCCCAACCCTCGCCCTCGGCAGACTCTGCACGGCGGAAGCATCCGGGAGCACCTGATAGAGTTCTTCGTCCTGCACCAGGACTGCACCATGCATCTGCAGAAGGAGTTCCAGCAACGGTACCAGCCCATCACGCCCAAGGGCACGACTGGTCTGCAACGTCACTTGCCCCTGAACCTTGGAGTCGACCGCGTAATTCCTTTGCAGCAAGTCACCGAGGATGGTCTTGACGACCTCTCGAATATCGGCATTCTCGAAATTGAGTGTAATGTCGCCCTCGTCAGAGCCCGGATCGCTCCCTGTGACAGGAAGATTGGCAGCTGACGGGGCCTGCGCTGTACCACCGACAAATCTCCCGCTGCCAGGGTGCAGCTCCTCGGGTAAGGGGCTACGTCCCGCCTGGTGCGGCACCGGCACCTGCTCAGTCCCCATGGGCCCGGCCACGGGTGGTGGAATCCGCTGCATGGCAGCCATGGATGCCGACGACACAGGGGGTTCCGAACCAGTCGTCGCAGCCTGTCGCTGGGTGTAGCGATCTGCACAGCCCGCCAGCAGGCACAGGCCGACACAGATGCAGTTCAGCGTGAGGATGGAGGCCG
>OBJA01000871.1_pt1 | contig 23793 bp, 31 predicted proteins | sample 1519751 | NCBI WGS metagenome assembly OBJA01 (sample SAMEA3881238, study PRJEB22517) | soil metagenome | biome: lake sediment; feature: soda lake sediment; material: sediment, water from around vicinity | place: India | collected 2013-12-23 | depth 3 m
TATTTCGCCGCGCACAACTCTTGGGGTGCAAGATGAAATCAAAACGATTGCGTACACACAAACAAGGAACCTCTGAGTAATTCGCTTTTCGTCATCCCGGCGAAAGCCGGGATCCAGGGAATTCAATCACATGGATTCCGGCCTTCGCCGGAATGACGAATTAATCAGAGCTCCTTAAATTATTATTTTCGAATACCCTGTTTAATAATAAGCCCTCTTCGCCTCGCAGCATCATCCGCACACTGGATTGTCCCGCACAGAAACGATCAAGGACAGAACGATATCCTCACGGCAAGGGAATGAACTCCTCTTCGTCCCCCGGCACCCTGGGGAAGCGGCCCTCCGCCCAGTCGCGCCGGGCCTGGGCGATGCGTTCCGGGCGGCTGGACACGAAGTTCCAGTCGATATGGCGTTCCCCCACGGGTGCGCCGCCGATCAGGGCGATGCGCGCGGGCTCCGTGGCCATGACCCGGATACCCGGCTGCTGGGCGAACACCGTCATGGAATGGGTCGGCAGGTCGGTGTCATGGGCCCGCAGCGCGCCGCTGGCCACGTACAGCGCCCGCTCCCCGGCCTCGGGCAACAGCAGGCTCTGGCCAGGCTGCAGGTGGGCCTCCAGGTAGAGGGTATCGGAGAAGCAGCGCACCGGCGAGCTCACGCCGTAGGCGCTGCCCATCATGACCCGCACCGGCACGCCGTCCAGGTGCAGGGTCGGGATGCTCGCGCCGGGATAATGAAAAAAGGCCGGTTCCGTCTCCTCCTGCGCCGCCGGCAGGGCGAGCCAGAGCTGCAGGCCATGCAGTGCGTGCTCGGTCGCGGTCACCTCGGGTCGCTCACGCTCGGAATGGACGATGCCGCGGCCCGCCACCATCAGGTTGATGTCGCCGGGCCGGATGGGCTGCAGGCTTCCCAGGGAATCACGGTGCAGGATCTCCCCCTCGAACAGGTAGGTCACCGTGGCGATGCCGATGTGCGGGTGGGGACGCACGGTGATGCCCTGTCCTGCCGGGAAACGCGCCGGCCCCATGTGGTCGAAGAAGATCCAGGGGCCCACCATCCTGCGCTGTGCCGTGGGCAGCAGGCGGCGCACGGAAAAACCGCCCAGGTCCTTTTCCCGCGGCTGCAGGATCAGCTCGACGGCACCGCAGGGCGCAGGGATGACTTCGCAGGGCTGCTCGGCCTGGGCGAGGGTGTTACTCATAGAGCGTCTCCTTCTGTGGTCTGCACTTGGACAGGAATGCCTGCGCGGGGCACGAGGCACAGGATACATACCCACCCACGCTTGTACTATATAGTCATTCACCAGTCAGCACGCATCACGCGGAGGACAGCCGGACCTGTACGCGCAGCGCCCGCGCCCTGACCATGCAACCGATCCAGGAACTGCTGAGCCGCATCCGCTGGGACCGGGAATTCGCCCGCAGCGAATTCATCATCGGCTATTACGACCGGGTAGAGCAACGGATCATCCGGGTACCCTTTCGTGCCTTGCATTTCGAAGCCGATGACCACTTCGCCTTCCAGCTGCTGGACGAAGACGGTATTACCCACAGTGTCCCCTACCACCGCGTCAAGGAGTTGTATCGGGACGGGGAGCTGATCTGGCATCGCGAGCATTAGCGCCAGCCTGCCCTTGCGGCATTACTGCACCCGCCGGTAGACCCCCAGGCGCTCCGACCAGGCCGCGAAGCCCCGCACCCCGGCGGGCAGCCGTTCGTGCACGCCGAGCAACAGGATGCCACCCGGGACGAGGCAGGCCTGCAGGCGTTGCGCCGTTTCCCGCTGGAGTGCTTCGTCGTAATAGGTAAAGGCCAGGTTGCGGCAACAGACCAGGTGAAACGGCTGCTGCGCGACGCCCGGCGGCAAGGCCTCGCGCAGGTCCTGGCGCAGGAATTCGACGGGCGCCCGGTAGGCCGCGCGCAGGCAATGGTCTCCATCCTCGCGCACAAACGCGCTCTCCCGCCAGGCCGGCGGCAGATTCTTGATCGCCGAGTAGGGATAACAGGCCCGCTGCGCACGCCCCAGCAGGACAGGCTTGATGTCCGTGCCCAGGATGGCCACCTCCAGGGCGGGATGCGCGGTCTGCAGGCCCAGGAACCACAACAGGGCCAGGCTGTAGGGCTCCTCCCCCGCGCCGCAACCGGCACACCAGATACGCAGGGTGGATTGCCGCTCCTGCTCCAGGCGGGTGACAAGTCCTGGGAACACCTGCTCCTGCAGAAAGACGAACACCGCCTTGTCGCGCCAGAACCGCGACACCGTGACCTGGCAGAGACCGTCGAGGCGCTCCCATTCATCGTCGTGCCCGCCCAGGTAGGCCTGATAGGCGCCGACGTCTGCCAGGCCGAGCTCATCGATGCGGCGCTGCAGGCGCTTGCAGACCTGGGTGCGTACGCGGCGGAACCCCGGCCAGCGCATGCGCAGGCGCGGCAGGGTTTCCTGCAGGAACTGCACGCAGTCCTGGTCTTTCATGTCCCGGCTTGGGGTGCGGCCGCGGGGGATGACATGGGGCATGGGTTCCTGTCAGTGTCTGGCTATTGAAGCGGTCTAGTCAAACGCCAACCACCGACCCGCGTGATGCAGGCACAGGATTGCACGTTCCCCCGCAAGCGAACCCTGTGCGACAATCAGCGGATGCGGAGCCAATAATCGCATCAACGCAAAAGGGGGCACGAGGGTCCCTACTGCATTAGGCCTGGCGAAGCGGGTGGGATCCCCACTCTCCGTCGCTTTTCCCTTTTTCGCCTCATGGGATTACAGGAAAGCGCGGAAATCTTGCAACACCAGCGGCGGACGTGGCATAACAGGCGATGAAAGCGGGAATCCACGAAGATTCCCGCGGCCGGAGCCTATCGTTCGATCCTGGATATCTTCGTACCCTCGATGCTGACACCAGCCATCAACCCCTGCTGGCTGAAGATGAACGCATAGGCATCGTCCTTCAACGTGGAAGAAGAAAGGTTTTTCGCGACACCTTCGTCAACCACGACTACAGTCGGGCCCACGCCGATCTCCCATCCCTTGGTCTCTTCGACATAGCGAACGGCTTCGTCCGTCATCAGGAACACCGCATAGGCATAGGACTGCGCGCCGATCTGCAAACCCCAGGACCCAGTGACGGAATTGTAGTAATCCACGACCTTGGAACCCTTCATCAGCACGCCTTCCCCATAACTGCCACCGAATACGAGTCCGGCCTTGACGATGTTCGGGAAGACGAGCACCGCTTTTGCCGAACGCGAAATGGTCTCGGAAAAGGCGTTGGTTTGATAGAGCGTCTGAAGCGCCTGCGCGGAATCCTTGTCCAGATCCTCGGCGGTTGCCGCATCTGCCTGGCCCGCGACACCCATCGAAACGACCGAAGCCATGGCGATGAGGGCCGCAATCAAGTTGCCACTTATATTGAACATTTTGCTTCTCCTAGGGGGTAAGACCCTAAGTCCTTCGCGACAGCGAAGGCCGGGCCGGTACCCCGATTCCTGGTAACACCAGATACAAACGCCAGACTAGCCGCACGGTCAGGCATAGTCTGTACACTATCGAACACAGGCCAGCATCCATGCAGCGGGGAAAAGGCTGGCTGGGAACAGCTCCCAGGGAATCTCTGATTAATTCACTTTTCGTCATCCCGGCCTTCGCCGGAATGACGCATTGATCAGAGGTTCCCTATATATGCATGCCACTCGCACCGAACAGCCCAAGCAGGCCGATGACAATCAAATAGATGGCCACGATGTAGTTCAACAGTCGCGGTACGGCAAGGATGAGAATGCCGGCGATCAGCGCGACCAATGGGGCGATGCTCAATGTCATGTTCATGGATTCCTCCTGGCGTCAGCTACAACTACCCACCTAGCAGTCTGCGCGTCACACGCCACGACACCCAGCCGCTCCCCAACCACTTGCCCACGCGACGAGGCCGCATCGCCGCCAACAGCAAGATGGGCACGATCAGCCACTGGGGATGGAGTCTGATATACCGCAGTACTGCCAGGCCCTGGTCGGCCACTGCAAGCGGTGTGCGCCATCGTTCCACGTCACGCGCCAACGCAAGGCGTTGCGCCGCCGCCTGTGCAACCAGGCGCTCACGCTGCTCCACCAGTCGATTCCGCTTCTCGCTCATGATCGGGAAACGAGTTTCTGCCGGTCTTTGTACAATTCCGACAGAGTCGCCGAAAACAGTTTCGGCTTGGCCCGCGCCTTGTGAATGGCAATACCGACTGCCACCAGACCCGCCGCCAGAAAGAACCCGGCAAGCAACATCAGCACGAGGATACGGTGCGTGTCCCAGAACAGGGCTACGAGCAGGATCGCGGCCAAAACCACGCCGATTCCGACGAAGAACAAGGCGGCCAGCCCCAACACCAGCAACGAGAACAGATGCGCCCGCTCCTCCTCCAGATCCGTCGACAACAGATCGAGGCGTGTGTGCGCGATCGCGACCAGGGTCGCCGCGAAATTCGTCAGCGATCCGAACAGGCCTTTACCCGCGGCGGGCGCGTCAGACGACATGATGCCGGGCGTCTAGCGCCGGTTGCTCAGCAGACCGACCAGCAGGCCGAAACCGGCGGCCACACCGATTGCCGCCCATGGGTGATCATGCACATAGACGTCGGTCGCCTTGGCGGCCTCTTTGGTCCTGGCCATCAATGCGGCCTGTTCATCCGCCATCCTGGCCTTGGCGGCCCTGATCGAATCCTCGACCTTGGCACGTACCTCCGCCAGTTCATCGCCTCCATGACTGGCAGTCGCCTTCAGCAGCGCTTCCACATCCGCCACCATCGTCTTGAAATCGGCGATTACCTGTTCCTTGGTGACTTCATCGATTACCTTTTCCATACATTACTCCATGAGCATTTTGACCGTGTTTAGGGGAATACCGCCACTACTTGCGCACGAACAGACCCCCCACTATCGCAACCATGCCACCAAGATGGGGAGGTTGACTGGCTCCTTGTCCTTATGAGGTTAGGGCATGACGAATACCCACTATCGTCTGTCTGCTAGCGTACGCAGCATACAATCGGATGACATGTCCGGACCCGACGCGCGGGACCTGCGTTCAATAACGCACTATCCAGGCGAATCAGCTACAGTATTTATAGTCCACTACACCCGCGTGTCCAGATCGATTTTGTAAGCGCACGGTCACGACCGATACCAGGCATGCCCAACACCCACGCCTCCCTGACGACGCCGACAGATGCCTGCGCCAGCCTGGAGGTGGGCCTGATCGGCGACGAGGGGAAGCCCGGCGCCTCCCTCATACCCGGTGTGGAAATCTCACCGCTGCACGCCGTGATGCAGGGCGATGGACCGGCAGCGCATGGGCGCCGCCCGGTTTCGCCGCGAACTGGCAGTCAGCAGCACACTGCAACGGGAGGTTAAGCGGTTTCTCCATGTGGCTAGGAGTCAAATTGCAAAAACGGCGGCCTGCGGATGCAACGCGGCCGACAAGGCGACCTATACACGGATGATGGCGTAGCGTTACCATGACATAAGAACCTGAATCACAACCAAGGAGATAATGCCATGAGGCACCCAGCCGCGATTCAACCCCATTCCCGTACCATGCGGGTCATCACCGCATTCGCAGTCCTGCTGCTCCTGGCGGCCTGGGGCATTCAGGGTATCGCCCCCGCCCAAGGGGCCGATCAGCCCCAACTGGTGCAGGTGATCAAGAGCAACAAGTCCTTCCCGGACACCCTCAGCTCCTTCAAGGAGGAAGTGCGCAAGGCGGGCTGGAGCGTGCTGAACAGCAACAACATGGCCGGCGTGCTCTCCGAACGTGGCTTCACCCTGCACCCGGTGGTCATCCTGGATGTCTGCAGTGGCAAGTACAGCGCGCGCATTCTGAGTAACGATGACTACCGCCCCATCTCCGCCTTCATGCCCTGCCGGGTGAGTATCTACCAGACCTCCACGGGAGATGTGTTCATCGCCCGCATGAACACGGGGGCTTTCGTACAGATGATGCCTCCCGAGGTGGCCGAGGTGATGACGGCCTCAGACAATGAGATCGCTGAGATCATTGCCAGGACGGTGCGTTGAGCTTATGCGAATCATACAGAGAGCGGGCCGCCTGTAATTATGGCGGAGTAGCGCGCAGGCTTCACGTGCATTTCGATCAGCGTCATGGCGAAGACGACACCGGCGGCCACCTCGAGTACGGAGCTGGCGCCCTCGCTCCGCCGGCATACGCCCAACCAGCCAGTCTCAACCAGCGGTCCCCGACCACCCGGCCGATATCCACCATCGCAAACGACAATGAACGGCACCGGCCGCCATGGTGGCCGGCACGATCACCGCAGGTCGTACCAGACTCCGCGACCACCGCCGTGTCGGTTCAGCGTGCCGTGCTCGACCAGTGACCGGAAATGCTGCTTGAGGGTGTTACGACTGGCACCCGTAAGCCTGATGATTTCGCCGATGGTGACGCGGCCATGCTCACGGGCGAACTCGACGATGTGTAGCTGAAGTTCGGGCATGGCCGCCAGCACGATCTTTTCGCGCTCGACCTTCTTTGCCAGGCGCTCGACCTGCTCGGCCAGGGAACGGAGGAAGAACACCAGCCACGGCTGCCAGTCCGGAGACTCCGAGCGTATCGTGCCCTGCGTCTGGCGCAGCGCCAGGTAGTAAGCTTCCTTGCTCTGTTCGATCACGCTTTCCAGTGAACAGTACGGCACGTAGGCGTAGCCCGCCTGGAGGAGCAGGAGCGTGGTCAGTACACGGGAGAGTCGCCCATTGCCGTCCTGGAAAGGATGAATCTCCAGAAACACCACGATACACAGGGCAACGACCAGCAACGGATGCAGCCGGGCCTCCTCAAGCGCCTGATTCACCCAGTCCACCAGTTCCGTCATCAGGCGAGGCGTGTCGAACGGCGTGGCCGTCTGAAACACGATACCGATCCGGGCACCGCTCTCATCGAAGGCGGCGACGCTGTTCGAGTGGGTCTTGTAGTGGCCGCGATGCCAGGTGTCCTTCTCGCTGTAGCGCAACAGGATCTGGTGCAACTGCTTGATATGGTTTTCGGTGAACGGGATGTCCTGCCAGGACGAGAACACCTGATCCATCAGCTCGGCATAGCCGGCCACCTCCTGCTCGTCGCGGGTGGCGAAGGACTTGATTTCCAGGTTCGACAACAACTGCTCCACCTCACGGTCGGACAGCTTACTGCCCTCGATACGGGTGGAGGAGCCGATGCTCTCAATGGTTGCCACGCGCCGCAGGGCCGACAGGCGGTCTGGTGAAAGTGTACCCAGGGCACGCCAGGCGCCCTTGAACTCGTCGATCCTGGCGATGAGGCTCAGGATCTCCGGAGTGATCTGAAGGGTATCGGTTCGCAGCATGAACCAATATTACACCCATTTACACCCATTTTCGATACCCATCCATTGTGGCGCCCATTTACACCCAATCCTGTCGTTGCGATTGAACCTCCGTACTGGACGAAAGTCCGCTCTAAGGCCTCGAACCCCCGCCAGCGCATGCGCAGGCGCGACAGGATCTCCTGCAAAAAGCGACGGTGCGTGCCGCATGCGCTAGGCGCGCACCCGAAAGGGATTGGCATCCTCTGTTTCCAGTAAATCCGCCATCTCATTGAAGATGACGGCGATGTCTTCATTATGTACCGGCATATTCTGTGGACGGCTAACGGGATAGGGTAGCGGCGCTATTCCGCGTACCCGGGTCCCTGGCCGCGCGAATTCCGTGCGTAATAACAGACATCGCCCCGCGGAACGACGACCACTCCGCCGGGCGTGAGATGGTAGTGGCGGCGGTCATCGTCGTGATCATAGCCAATATGCGTACCGGGTTCGATCCTGTTGTGGCGATCGACGATCACCCGGCGCAGGCGCGCACCGGCACCGATGCGTGCGTAATCCATGATGACGCAATCCTCGATCACGGCACCAGCCTCCACCACCGCCTCGCGCCGGATGATGCTGCCATGCACGCGCGCGCCGCGGCAGACCATGCTGGCGGCCCCGAACAGGCTGTTGTCGATATCGCCACCGAGAATGCGCGCCACCGGACCCTGGTAATTGCTGGAGTAGATGGGCCACTGCGGATTGAAGGCATCGAAGCGCGGGTCCTCGCCGAGGACATCCTGGTGAGTGCTGAAGTAGGCGTCGATGTCACCGACATCGCGCCAATAACCGCGCTCCTCGCCGGGCTTGATCCCGGGAACATCGTTGTTCGTGAAATCGTAGGCGTACAGGCGATGCGTGTTCAGCAGGCGGGGCAACACATGTGCGCCGAAATCCGTTTCACCCCGTTTATTTGCCTCGACGAGCGCTTCGACCAGGACCTTGGCATCGAAGATATAGTTGCCCATCGAAGCGTATGCCCGTTCCGGATCGTTGGGTATAGCGCGCGGCTGAGCGGGTTTTTCCTGGAATTCCTCGATACGGCCGTCGGCATCGGCGGCGATTACCCCGAAACTGGAGGCCTGCGCGATCGGCACGGGCAGCGCGGAAATGGTGACGTCCGCATTGTGTTCACGATGGAACCAGACCATCTGGCGGATATCCATCCGGTAGATATGATCAGCCCCGAATACAGCCACCAGATCGGGGCGATGCATCTTGATCAGCCGCAGACTCTGGTACACGGCATCGGAGGTGCCGAGGAACACATGGCTGTGCTCGTCCATCTGCGGCGGCACCACCGTCACGAACTGATCCGGCAGCAGCGGCGAGACATCCCAGGCCTTGCGGATATGTTCGATGAGTGATTGCGCCTTGTACTGCACCAGCAGGTACACCGCGCGCATGCCCGAGTTGATCAGGTTGCTGAGCACGAAATCGACGATACGGTAACGCGCACCGAAGGGGACGGCCGGCTTTGAACGTTGCGCGGTCAACGGATACAGGCGCGACCCCTGCCCTCCGGCCATCACGAATGTGACGATTTTGTCCTCGTGTCTCCGTTCGCGCATCATCAACCCCCATACCGATCAGCGCCGAAACGATCCACCTCTCCAAGTACAGGCGAACTGATACGCCAGCATCAGGCTGGCAAATGCGATATCCGGGCACTGGCTCGGCCCAGGTGGAGTTGGGTGGCACGACCTCGCCGGCGTCGTCCTGCGCCGTCAGATCCTGTACCAGTGCGACAAGTATAGACAGTGCAAGCCGCCTTTTCCTCCAACAGGCCCCTCCTCGCCCAAGGTGCCGCGTGCGCCGAGGTTGGGAGGGAACGCACGCTGTGTAGCACGACCCCCCGCCTCCGGATCTTCTGACCCTGCATTCGATTCGGTCCAGGATATTCACATGTCTGCGCAGGAAGTGGCAGCGAGGCTCAACCTCTCCCGCGGTTTTCATGGCATGGAACTCCACCATTCTTGCCTGCCCATGACCGGCAGGACACCGTCTACCGCGCCTGCTCCGGAAACAAACCCGGCATCCAACGCGGTGCCAGCGTTGCAGGGAAGGCAAGGCGCAGCGGGGCGCGTGGGCCTTCCGACTCAAGCACACCGTGGTCCGCCAGCGCGGCGACGATGCGGCGCGCGTGACGCGCAGTGATGCCGAGCAAACTGGCGACCTCTCCCCGCGGAATCTGGCCACGGTAGAGAATGGCTTCGAGGATGTTACCGGCCTTGGGCGGCAGGTTACCGAGGCGCGCCTCCTCTTCCGCCCACAGAAGAATGCGCATGCGCAGGCGGTCGGGCTGGACCAGCGCTTCCATGAACGCCACCTGGTCGATGCATACCTCGAGGAAGAAGCGACTGAAGTCCGCCAGCTCTTCCTCGCTCAAGGTGCCGCGACCATCGAGGTCATTGCGCCGTGGCAGGTCACAGCGTGCCAGATGCCCTTTGTAGGTCGCGACATTGCGCGCCAGACCCCGGGCGACAGACCATATGCCACCGGTATCCAGCGCCTCCAGCAGCATGGCGTGGGACACCAGGCGCGCGACGCGGCCGTTGCCGTCGAGGAACGGATGGATCCACAACAACCGGTGATGGGCGGCGGCGGCCGCCAGGATGGCGTCCGTCTTGCCCAAGCGGCGATAGCTGTGCTCGAAATGCGCGAGCAGCCGGGGGATGGCTCCGGGGCTGACGGCAAGGTGCCGGCCAACCTTCACATCGTGGCGCCGCAGCTCGCCAGGGACGACCTTCATGCGCGCACCGGTATCCGGGTCTTCCACCCACAACAAATCTTCCGGCAGCAGCTCGCAGAAGCGCCGGTGCACCTCACAAACCCCATCCACCGTGACGGCGCGACCTGCAAGACCGCCGGCATCGATCCAGCCCTGCACGGTGATGTGCGCCTTGGCCTCGAGTTGGAGATCGCGCTTGCGTGCGTCGCTGCTGTAGTCGTTCCTGAGTGCCCGCTCGATGTCGACCGGGTGCGTGTCGTGGCCTTCGATCAGGTTGCTGTAGTAGCAGTTCATGGCCCGAACCAGGTCGGCCAGCGCCGTGCGCACACCTTCGGGCAGGCTGCGACGAAAACCGGCGGCCCTGGCCGCGAGCTCGACGGCCAGATCGGTGAGGGCGCTTCTGTGGCGGGAGCTTTCGCCGATGCGCATGGGCTCCATCAGCCCACTGCTCTCGCCACGGTCCAGGGCCGCTGGAATGTCCGCTTTGATGTCCGCAGGATCCTTAGTCATGATTGCTGTATATCATATAGTTACATAAAATAATAGCCAAATATGTCTTCTTGATGTCCGCGTTGGAGTCGGCCAATCGGACGGGCTGGCGAGGCCATTCGGGTACCCTGTCGATCTTCATGTGCAGGCAGCCGACACAGCGCTTTCCAACGCGGAGAATACGCCGCCTATTCTCCGCATCTTTTGCGGATAAAGAGCTTGCCCAGGCGGAGATACCGGGCTATATTCTCCGCATATTGCGCGGAGAATATCCACCATGTACCTCTGGGAACGACCGGACTGGCCCCATTTCCGGTGGGACGAAACCCGGCTCGCGAAGCGACTCGCGCAGGTATCCCGTGAACAGGGGCGCCTGCTGGGCAAGATGGAATCCCTGGGCTTTGACCTGCGCAGCGAGGCCCATCTGCGCACCCTGACCGAAGACGTAATCAAGTCCAGCGAGATCGAGGGCGAGGTGCTGGAGCGCGAGCAAGTGCGCTCCTCCCTGGCCCGACGGCTCGGACTCGAGCTTGGGGGCCTGGTGACGGCCGATCGCCACGTGGAAGGCGTGGTTGAGATGATGCTGGACGCGACCGGCGCATGCGACCAGCCGTTGACCGAAGCACGGCTGTGCGCCTGGCATGCCGCCCTCTTCCCGACCGGCTACAGCGGCATGACCCGGATCCGGGTCGGGGCATGGCGTGACGACCACACGGGCCCCATGCAGGTCGTCTCCGGGCCGATCGGCAAGGAAAAGGTCCATTACGAGGCACCACCCGCCGCGCGGGTTGCCGGGGAGATGGCGCGCTTGCTGCGCTGGTTCGAGACGCCGGATGACACGGATCCGCTGCTCCGGGCGGGACTCGCGCACCTCTGGTTCGTCACGGTGCATCCCTTCGATGACGGCAATGGGCGCATTGCCCGCGCCATCGCCGATATGGCGCTGGCCCGATCCGAGCACACCGGCCAGCGTTTCTACAGCCTCTCGACCCAGATCCGCCGCGAGCGCGATACCTATTATCGCCTGCTTGAAACGACGCAAAAGGGAGCGCTGGAGGTGACGGCCTGGCTGGAATGGTTCCTGGATTGCCTGTTGCGCGCCATCGAGGGCGCCGGAGAAACCCTGGCTGCCGTGCTGGACAAGGCCCGGTTCTGGGAGCGGTTCGCAAAAGCGCCTTTGAACGAACGCCAGATCAAGGTGCTGAACCGCGTGCTGGACGGCTTCGAGGGCAAGCTCACCAGTTCCAAATATGCCAAGCTGGTCAAGTGCTCACAGGACACCGCATACCGGGATATCCTCGACCTCATCGAGCGCGGCGCGCTGCGTAAGGATGCGGGTGGTGGCCGGAGTACGAGTTACTCGCTGGTGCGCTAACGCAGGGCACTCGGCTGCAACGGCAGCATCGGCTTGCACAGAGCCATTGCGTCGTCGCATGGGCGAGCCTGACACTCAGCCACCATCGCCGCGCAGCTGTGCCGCGAGCCCGGCCAGGTAGGCGGCATCCCCCTCCAAGTCATCGAAGGCATAGGGATTGAGAAACTGGCGTCCCCACAGCAAGGCGCGGTCGGTGGCCGTGAGTTGCGCCGACTCGCACACCTCGGTCCAGTGCGCGCCCAGGGCAAGCAACTGGGCCTCGATCAGGGCCAGCGCCTCCCGGCGGGAGAGCAGGAAGTGGTGGGCGGCCGCCAGGCAGGCCGAGAGCCGGCTGCGGCGCTCCTCACCAAAAATCAGCATGGCCTGGGTGGCCTCGTTACCGGTACGCGCCTGCGGGCAGAGGTCATAGGCCGGGGTCAGGGTCAGCATCCGCCCATCCCAGAAGGCGGCGTGATTGCGGGCATGGTCGTCGGTATTGCCGCAGAGGATGTTGAACACCAGGCGACCGAACAACTCGCGCAGCGTGGCGGCGGGCCGGGTGAAGCGGTGGCGCACGATCTCCGCCAGCTCTTCGTAGCTGGCGTAGCGCGCCATCATCTCATCCAGGCCGAACAGGGTCAGGCCCGACACCATCGCCTTGCGCTGCCAGCCATCTGCCGTTGGCACACGGTCAAAGCGCTCGATGAGCAGCACCTCCTTGCCCGCTGCCCAGGTCAGGGAGACCGGCGCCACGTTCAGGCCCACCTTCTCGGCCAGGCGCATGGCGACGAACTCCGCCTTGACCACGCTGTAGAGATCGGTGGTGGAGGAAAACTTGGCGATGTACTTGCGCTGCCCGTTTTCGATCTGCGCCTTGGGGCGGGCGCCGCCGATGGAACTGCCATGAAACAGCGCCTGATCCAGCTCCGGCGTCAGCGGTATGCCCTGCTCCACCCGCTGCGCCGAGGCCAGCAGCTCGTCCAGCGTGGCGCTGGCCGCACCACGTGGGACGTATTCGGTGGGCGAGTGTTGGAAATCCAGCGCCCCGATCCGGTCGGAGCCCGACGCCAGCAAGTAGGTCAGCTCATCGAGCTGGGCGCTGTCCGCCCTGACTCCTTTCAGGCCCAGCAGGCGGTTGATCACCACCCGCCGTCCCCAGGCGTCCGGCGCGGCGTCGCGCAGGCAGTTGGGCATGCTCAAGCCCGGCAGCAGGGGCAAGGCACCCGGCTGCAACGGCAGTTCCGGCTCGTACAGGGGCATGGCGTCGTCACGGGTCAGGTAGCTCTTGCCGTAGTTGAAGACCAGCTGCCCGTCGGTTGCGGCCAGCCTGCCTGCCACCACCGGCGCGGTGGCGTCGGGCAACCAGACCCACACATACGCCTCGCGGGACTCAGAAGTCATCGTCCACCGCCGTGTCAGGCGAACGCACCGCCTTGGGCAGCAAGGCCAGCTTGTCATCCAGCCGCTCATGCTGGCGGGCCAGCCCCGGCAGTTCCCCTTCGAACAGCGTCACCCCGACCAGCGTGGCCACTTCGAACACCAGGCCGATGGCGCAGCCGGGGTCACCCTTCTCGATCTTCTGCAGGGTGGCACGGGCAATCCCCGCCCGCTCGGCCAGTTCGTGCTCACTCCACCGGCGCTGCTTGCGCCCCAGGCGGATTTGCTTGCCCAGCAGGGACAGAGCCTCGCGTGCGTACCTGGAGTAGGTCCTGGTTGCAGTCATCCCGGCCACCGTCGCTCGTCATTGGCCACTTTAATAGCCATTACAATGTCAGATGACTTGTTTTATAGCCATGTAATAGGGATGAGTCAACCCAGAATGACCACATACACAGGCAATTTATCAATAAATGTACATTATTATAGTCAATCATGCCGTGCCGTTTCTTTACGGCGTGACGGGTGAGTGGGATGCGGCAGGTTTGACAGACTTCATATGATCGCATAGTGTTCTCCATATGAAACTCTCAGGAGAGGCCTATGTCACGTTCAGCTCACCAGGAATTTCGTCCCGCGCCGGCTGACAGGCGGCCTCCTGCGGCCCCCGCGGATCTCTTTGTCCGTCTGGGGATGATCCCGGCCGGACGATCCGACCTGATCGATCAGATCAAGCGCGGTTTTCCGGTCTCGGTGATCGACCGGATCACCGAGGAGTTGGATATCCCCCAAGGGGAGTTGCTGGAGATCATTTCCCTTTCCTCGGCAACACTGACCCGCCGTCGTGCCGAAAAGGGAAAGCGGCTCAACCCGCGGGAGAGTGACCGGCTGTACCGGATCGCCAGGGTTTACCGTGCCGTATTGCAGCTGTTCGAGGGCGACAAAGAGGCAGCCCGTAGCTGGCTGCAGCTACCGGCCAAGGCGCTCGGTGGGGATAGCCCCTTGCGGCATTTGAATACGGAAGCGGGAGCCGACGAGGTGCAGGATTTGATCGGCCGGCTGGAGCACGGGGTCATTACCTAGTGCGGGCATACCGCCTGATCAAGGCGCAGTACGCTCCCGAACCACTGGACCCGCAAGGGGCGAAACTTCATGGCGGCCGCTGGAACAGCAAGGGAGTGCCGGCCGTATACGCTTCCGATACCATCGCACTGGCGGCGCTCGAGAAGCTCGTCCATTTACATCGGGCGGATGTGCTGAATCATTTCGTGTTGTGCACACTTTCTTTCGGCGATGATCTGTTGATGACGCTGGCGCCGGATGCATTGCCAGCCGACTGGCGGGATGATCCTCCCCCTGCCTCAGCCGCTGCGATTGGCGATGAGTGGCTGGCAGGTGGTAAATCGCTTGTGCTGGCCGTGCCCAGCAGCATCGTCCCACAACAATACAATTACCTCATCAACCCGAAACACCCCGGCTTTGCCGGCCTGGTCGATGCGGTCACCGTTGAACCCTTCACCTTCGACGCGCGGTTGGCGTGACCCGAACATGACCCACTCATAATCCCTGTAAGCAGGATTATTCAACCTGGTTACAGGTATCCTGATGTCATCCAGCCAATCAGGATAACGGGTAACCGCCATCACAAAATCACAGGGGCTTTATCAGATCCGGACCCTGGTGCGTCGGCGAATTCACCTGCGGGGACACCGGCCAGGCCTCCAGGGCCTCTGCCTCGATCGGTTTCAGGTATTCGGCGAGTTTGCGGGTATCGGTGAGTCCCGGGTCGAGCCAGGATTGCGCGTTGTCCATCGGAACGATCACCGACATGCGATCATGGATGGACTGGATCAGGGCGTTTGCTGTGATCGTGATGATGGTGGCCGAGCTGATGCTCTGGCTGCCGTCCTTAGCCTCCCACTGATCCCACAAGCCCGCCATGGCCATGGGTTCCCCGGACCTGAGCCGGATGCCCCAGCGGAACCAGGTCAGGTGGCGGGACTGGTCGGACTCGGCGACCACGGCGAGGATGTCATCGGATGGGCAGACATTGTACGAGGGCGAGGACGCCTGGGTGGGCGCCGCCTGGAAATACTCGGCGTATTCCTCTATGGGCCTGGAGCGGGTGAAGCGTCCGCACATGGTGTGGTTGCCTTTATCCGGAATGACGTGGCTCGATTATAAGGATGAATACCGATAACTCTGGATACTCAATTTGGTGCCGCGCTCGATGAGCAGGACGCGAGACTCGGCAATCTGGAAAGACTCGCCGATAAGCTGATCAGCGACAATTGACTGACTTGGGCCAGGCCTCCAGCGCCAACGCCGCCAAGCCCGGCACGTGCTCCCTGACCTCGGTCAGTTCATATCCCTCCCGCAGGTCATCCGCCAACAGCGGCCCGTACACCAGGAACCACTCGAAGGTCGAACAGCGGCCCAGGTAGGTGCGTTCCCCGATCATCTCCTCGATCACGCCCAGGGCTTCATAGCGCCGCCGCAATTCATCCATCGGCATCACCGGCTCACGTGTCGTCATGGCGACCTCCCTCAGTGATGCCGCACCCGGCGGATGCGGTGGCCGACGGTAATGACCGTGCCCTCCATGTCCAGCACGGCATAGGCGTTGAGGTGCTTTTCCAGCTGGCAGTAGTCGGCCCTGTCCAGCTCACGCTGCATGCGCTTGCGGGCCGCGTGGTCGAAGTGCAGGATGCGCGCGCCCCGGTGGTCATGCACGGTGCGGCCGTAGCGGTACAGCCGCTCCAGGACCACGTCCGGGATGCCGCGCTGTTGCATGCGTACCCGGGCGTGCTCGGTGAAGTCGGTCTGGTACATGGCAGGTCCTCCCCTTTTCGCAGGTGTAGAGGACAGTGTGACGTACGGCAGGCTCACTCGATGAGCCACCGGGCGGACAGGAGGAAGACCTAGGGCAATCGTACTGGGCAAGGCCGGTTGAGAATCGGCTATTCCTGCAACCAGTTCTCCACTGCCAGACCCGGCACCCGGGAGAACTCCCTGACATTCGCGGTCACGACCACCAGCCCCATCGCGAGGGCATGTGCGGCGATCAGCAGGTCATTGGGACCGATGTGTGTGCCCTGGCGCGCCAGGTGATGGCGCAGCTCTGCATATTACTGGTCGGCCGGTGCTTCCAGTGGCAGATCCTCATCCACATCGGGGAAGGGCGCCTCCAGCGGCTCCAGGGAGGTCAGCAGGGCCAGCAGCCGGCCCTTTCGGACCGGCTCCACGATCAGGCGGTCACCCTCCTTGCGGATGAGCGCCTCCTCGCCCTCGAGTTCAAACTCGCGGGGGATGCGCAGCGCCTGGTTGCGCCCGTTGCGAAAGAGGCGCACATGACGTTTGGGGTTGGACATTCGAGTGCCCTCCAGTTCATGGCATATGTCAGAGCATGTGCCGCCATTTCCAGCCTGTCAATTGGCCTATGACAGCCGTAAACGATTGCCCACTTTCTGGCTCCAGCAATTGTCCAGCCAAGGTGTCACATGGTCGTGCGAGCACTCCAATGAAACATTTGGTAACAACATCTTATGGCAGACTCAATAACAATCGATCTTTACCAGGATCATTGTGTGCACGAACATACTGCACACCGAAACTGCTACCGAGTTCCTCTTTAAGCCTTCTGGCCAGGGCGATCCCCCGCTCGTTGAATTCATCCCAGTCCATGATCCAGGGTTCCGCCCAATCAGGCGGCTGCCCTTTCATATAGTCACGCGTTCAGTCTGAGAGATCATTGAATAATTCCGGGGAGATCAGATCTTGGTCAGAGGCGATTTCCATCAAGGAAAATACGTTTCCACCAACAAGGCACGTATCTGATGATCTTTTCATCCATAGGAATTCGCCGACGCCCCAGTCTGCCATTACAGTGTATGTGTCTTTTGCCATTCTCTTCACGCCTCCTGACGAGCAGCCACCCGGAAAGCAATCCTATCTGGCGCCCTCCCCCTCAGTGATGCCGCACCCGGCGGATGCGGTGGCCGACGGTGATGACCGTGCCCTCCATGTCCAGCACGGCATAGGCGTTGATGTGCTTTTCCAGCTGGCAGTAGTCGGCCATGTCCAGCTCGCGCTGCATGCGCATACGGGCATGCTTGGTGAAGTCGGTCTGGCGCATGGCGTGTCCTCCGATCCGTAGGCTTGAAGGACAGTGTGCCAGTCCACAGGCTCACTTGATGAGCCACCGGGGGAGGACAGGGTCAGTCGTACTGGTCGATGGTCCGGGCCAAGACCTCCTGGCCCCGTTACCTGACTCAATCCCGGGGGGACATCGCCAACGGCGCAGCGATCTGCTCCATTCGATTGATCACGATCGATACACGAGCCTGGCTCACCCTATCGGTCGGCAGATGCCCATGGACGGCATCGAGGAATCGGGGACTACCAAGCAGATTGTTGAAGCGCTCCGCCAATGCCGCACGAAGACTTTCCTCGGAGGACAGGACTTCATCCACGATCGAAGGCCTTCCATCCAGCACCGCCACCATGTCTTCGATATCATGACTCGTCTGGAAATCCTCCTTGCCCCTGCCCTTAAAGGCTTCCAGTTTGGTGATCATGAAATAGGGTGCCGAGACCATGCGAATGGTTTTTCCGCTCGGCAACGTCATTTCGAGCGCATGCGTCACCGCAGGGGCATACCACGGATTCCCGAATGACAATATGCCAGGATCGGTCGGCATGATATCCAGAATGACCTGCCCGTCCGTCCATCGGCAGATGGGTGCATCGTCACGGGTATCCTCCTTAAAACCCAGATCCCGCATGCGCTCGGCCAAGGCGTAGTATTCCGCCCGGGAAAGCACCTGCACGATGACATCCACGTCGATGGTCTCCCGAATCGGCGGGGCGGCCGGATCCTCGATCAGCAAACCCGTCGCACAGCCACCCAGGAAGACGAACTCGTCCACCAATGCACCGAGCCGATGCACGGCGGTCTCGAGCATCTGGAGGTTGGGATTATTCAGCCTTCTCATAGCGCGCCAGCCGAAGCTGTAGTTCCTTGACTGCCATATTCCGCTCCCGCGCCTTGCCCCCCCGGATAGCATCCACCAGCACCAACAACTCGTATAGAGCGGCATCCGCCCGGGCGGCCTTGGGCGCGGACTTGTACAAGGGCAGGAAGGAGGAGCCGTAGACCTCCCCTTCGGGATCGGGCCACACCGGGACCGGCTCCGCCGATGGCGCGATGTGCTCGGCCAGTGGACTGGCGCCGAACAGGGTCGGCATACCGCGCGTCAGCCCTCCCCATTCCGGGTAAAAGGCATAGCGTATGCCGTGAATGAGGAATTCCTCGAGGTTTCGGACGTTCGGCACCAGACCGCCAGCCCGCTTCACCGCCAGCTGGGCGGCAAGCGCACGTTGCCCGGCCGCATGGACCTCGGAAGGGCTCACCCCCAATTCAACCGATAACCCATTGTAAGACCATTCTTTTTTCTGAATGGCAATGAGTTTGAGCAAAACCAGCACATCCTGGGGCTTGAGGGCCATCGGTGTATTCTCTGTTCGCGAATCGCGAATTGAGAATAACAGCAGAACAGACGATGTCAAGCATCGCAGCCGTGGAGAATAGTGTGCCTGCCGGCAGGCTAAGCCAATGTGCCACCAGGCAGACCGGGGAATGGAGGTCAATCATACTGTTCGAGGGTCCGCACCAAGGCCTCCCGCACCCGCCTCTTAAGCTCATCCGGCCCCAACACCCGCACCTCCGACCCATGGCGCAGGATATCCATGATCAGCTCGTGGTCCTCGCTGTAGGGGACCTCCAGCAGGTAGCTGCCGTCCTCCAGTAAGCGGCCCACCTGTTTGGGGTGCCAGGCCTCGCTGGCCACCCAGCGGGCGCGGGTGGGGGTGAACCGCAGGCGCGCGGTGCGGGTCCTGGCGCCGGCGAAGATGCCGTAGCCCGCGCCCAGGATCCGGTCGAGCTGCTTCTGGGGCACTTCCTTGCGCGGCCTGTCGAGGGGCTGGACCTGGCGGATCGCCTCCACCCCGAAGCTGCGCACCTCCTTACGCAGGTGGCACCAGGTGTCCAGGTACCAGTTGTCGCGGTAGTACACCAGGCGCTGGGGCGAGACCTCGCGCGCGGTCTCCTCGTCGCGCTGGCGGCTGTAGTGGGTGATGCGCAGCCGCTTGCCGGTGAGCACGGCGCGGCTGATCTGCCCGAAGTGTTCCGGGGTCACCGGGCGGGTGTACAGGTTGAGGATGCGGATGCGCTTGCGCACCTCCTGGCTGCTGTGCGCGCTGCCCTCCAGCAGCATCTCGATGCGCTGGCCCAGGGGCGCCAGGTGCGGCCCCAGCAGGCCGGGCTGGAGGTTTTCCAGCAGGTGCTGCAGGGTCAGCAGGGCGTGGATCTCGGCGGCGTTGAACCAGGGCCGGGGCAGGCCGCTGGCCTGGGCGCGCGGGTCGGTGGCGTCGATGCGGTAGCCGCGCGCCTCCGCATCCCAGAGGATGGGGATGCCGAAGCGGTCGCGCAGGTACTCGAGGTCGCGCTTGAAGGTGGCCAGGGACACCTCCAGGCGTTCCAGGAAGGTGGCACGCGGCACCGGCACCGCGCTGTCGCGCAGCAACTGCTCGATGCGGTAGAAGCGCTCAGAGCGGTCCATGGGCGCCCTCCCCCAACTCCAGCAGCTGGTCGGCCAGGGCCTGGATCAGGTCGTGGTCGGCGAGCTTGCTGCGCCAGGCCGTGGGGATGGCCTCGACGCCGTAGTGGGCCCCGGCCAGCTGGCCGTAGATGGCAGCCGTGGTGTCGGCATCATCGCCCAGGTTGGCGGCGCGCAGGGCGCCGTCGGCGAAGGAGGTGGAATGATAAAAGGCCCACAGGGCCGCCTCCAGGCTCTCGACCACGTAACCGGTGCCCTTAATGCGGGGCGGCTGGCGCTCGCGGTAACTGCCCGCCAGGATGGTGGCGATGGCAGGGGCGAGCTCGCTGTCGGGTCCGAAGCCGGGCAGCTCGCGCCAGGGGGTGGTGCACAGCGCCTCCTTCGTCCCGCCCGCCAGGGCGGCCAGGATCAGGGCGGAGAAGGCCCGGCAGGCGTCCAGGCAGTCGATGGTGCCATGGGTGGTGCGCGACACGTCGCTGGCCACCACCAGCGCCTGGGCGGGGTCCTGGCGGTAGGCCAGGGGCACCGGGCCGATGCGCATCAGCGAGCCGTTGCCGGCGCTGTTGGGGTCCTCGGAGCCGCTGAAGGGGTCGCCGGTTTGTACGTAATGCGCCAGGGCGGCGCGCACCGTGTTGCCGATGTCGAAGCAGGTCCCGGTGCTGCTGCGGTAGCCTTCCCGCCACCAGCGCACATAGCGGTCCATCTGGTCGCGGGCGTTGAAGCCCCGGCAATCGACCAGGCTCTCGGCCAGGCACAGGGCCATGGAGGTGTCGTCGGTCCACTGGCCCGGGGCCAGGCCGAAGGGGCCGCCGCCGACCAGGTCGGTGAGCGGCGCGAAGCTGTTGGGAGGCTTGAACTCGAGCGTGGTGCCCAGGGCATCGCCGGTGGCGAGGCCGAGCAGGAGGCCCTGGTAGCGTGAGCGCAGCGATGGTTTCATGGTTCCTCCCCCCACAGGCTCAAAATACCAGAATAGAGGCCCAATGGCTCAGATGGTGAGCCAGTCCATGCCCCGGGGCGGTATCACGTTGACGACGCTCGCCCGCCTACCGTATGTTGGTCCGATGAAAGCACCCTGCCCCTTCTGCCAACTGGATCCGGCCCGGATCATCGACGAAGGACCGCTGCACAGGGTTATCCGCGATGGGTTCCCCATCTCCCAAGGCCATACCCTCGTCATCCCCAAGCGCCATGTCGCCTCTTTCTTCGACTGCAATGCCGATGAACAGGCCGCGTTGCTCGCGGCCCTGAACACGGCCAAGCGGAATCTCGACGAGATCCTTGCCCCGGATGGCTACAATATCGGCGTCAATGATGGTTCCGCCGCCGGCCAGACAGTGGGCCACCTCCATATCCACCTGATACCACGCTATCAGGGCGATCAACCCGACCCACGCGGTGGCGTGCGCTGGATCTTTCCTGACAAGGCCGTGTACTGGAACGACACCCCATGACGTCCCGGTCAGCAGATGACGCGGATGCGCTCGGTCTCGCCGAACGGATTCTTACCCTGCTGGACCAGGGCCGTTTCACGGCGACCTACAAGTATGCAGTGCTGCTCGGCCTGATGGACCTCTGCCTGGAGGGAACCAGCCACACCGGGTTGCCGCCGCGAATGGTGACCACGCGACAGCTCGCCGAAAAACTGATCGAACTCTACTGGCCGCATACGGTGCCCTACGCACCCTCGTCGAACATTCAGGTGCTGCGGCAGAACGCAGGAACAAGCAATAGCCAGGCGGAAATCGTCTCTGCCATCGAAAGGTTCCGCAACCAGTCCCGTTCTGGGAGTTGGGCGCCGCTTACACGGGTGAAACTGGAACATCGGGAACAGTTCATCCGCCTGGTGGACAAGATCGAATGGAAACTGATCGAAATGCCACTGCCCAAGCTGCAACGCGTCAGCGGGCGGGAACACAGATTCCTGTACGAAATCGCCTGGTCGGACGACATCAGGTATGACCAGGTGCGACAGTATCAACGGGAACGCCTTGGAGACTTCGACAACCGCATCCTGTTCAGACCAGGTGTCAGTGAATCCCTGACGCGCCTCAACGGCCTGCTGCGCCCCCTTATCCACAAGCAATGGACGCTGAAGGTGGCACAGATCAATGGATTGCCGGAAGCGCGCCTGGAGTCCTTCCTGTTCGGCAGCACACGCGCGGTCACGGAGGCGGTTCGCGGTCCGCTCCAGGAGGCCCAGCAAGGGCGCTGTTTCTATTGCGAGGAACGGCTGGGGCCAGCTCAGGACAGGCGGCCGGAGGTCGACCATTTCATTCCCTGGGCAAGATACCCGGAAGACGGGCTATCGAACCTCGTGGTTGCGCATGAGCGGTGCAACCGCCTGAAGCGGGATTTCCTCGCCGCCGACGGGCATGTGAAGAAATGGCTGAAACGCAATCGCCCCGACCTGGAGGATATGCGGCAACTCCAGGCGATTTCCCAACAGGCACACTGGGAACTTCGCCGCGACGAGATCGTGGGTGTGGCATCGGCGGTATATCTGAGCCTTCCCGCCGGCGCTGAACTCTGGCAGGAAGGACAACAGTTCGAGGTCGCAGTGCCGGCGCGATTGCAGGATATCTTCCAGGCTGCCTCCGTCACACCTGACCTAAGCGCGGAATAGCACAAGGGAATCAGAACAACAGTATTTCAGCAATCCAGCGTTATTAACCGATTTTCTTGAAGTACGCGACCACACGTACGCGCTCCATTAATGAGGCACTTCATACTTTGATGTTCGCCTCCAGAAACACACTGTCCCGGTGGTAGTCCAGATAGCGCTTCTGCCCCTCGCTGAATCCACCAACGTTGTGTGCAGTGTCCACCGGCACACCCATGCGCCGCAATGACTCCTTGTGTGCAACACGCGAGATCAGCAAACGGCCATCATTTTCGAAGGAGATAAATCCACGATCAAACAAATGATCGATGCTCGGTGTCAGCAGCAACCCATTCTCGCCGTCAAGCCGCTCCTGATTAGAGCTGCAATCACGCCAGGGCTTGCAGTGACTGCCAACCAGATGCTCGACGCGCTCTACACCCGTGATCCGACAGCGTTGCTCCATCTTGAGCACATTGCGTTTGAAGATACCTTGCCCACGCCGCGCGAGAATGACCGCCTCGCGCTCGGTTTCCGGAATCTCATGGGCGGCACGGATGGTATCCGACACATGATCCTCCCAGCGGAGAATATCCGGCACTGCCAGATCCAATACCGCTTGATCCTGCACGAGATTACCTTGGACAATCTGCCGCGCCTCAAAACCTATGAGACCGATCAGCGCCATCGCCAACCGATCCGGCAATGCCGTCAAATACACTGATTGCTTTCCATGCCCGTTGGCCTGCAAGGGTGAATAGCGGTCTGGCAGCAAGGGCCCAAGGATCGTCATTTCATCGGCCGGACGAATCCGCGTAGTCAGCGGAAAGTAGCGTACCTCCACCTTCCAACCGATATTGCTCCAGTTCATGCCTGCGGAGCCGAACTCCACCGGCTTCGGCGCCTCATAGCAGGACGACTGCGCAATGCCAATGGCCACGATGCGAGTGTTCTGGAAGGAGAGGATCACATCGCCCGGCGCGACCTCGCGCATAAATTCGTAGAAGGGATTGATGGCGGAGTTGGACTTGCGCTTGGGCGACCATAGGTAGCCGCCCTGGAATTCCTGGGTGAAGGTCTGGTTCTGATTAACCCACCAGTAGCGCACGCGATAAACCCCCTATGCAGCTCGTCAAGTGGGATTCAGGTGAAGTAAAGACGCAAAAATGAGCCTAACTAGCCATATTTGCAGTGAAAATGGCGGAGAGGGTGGGAAACCCCGCGCCCTATACATTTAGCTTTAATATCAGTTA
>OBJA01000872.1_pt1 | contig 23778 bp, 15 predicted proteins | sample 1519751 | NCBI WGS metagenome assembly OBJA01 (sample SAMEA3881238, study PRJEB22517) | soil metagenome | biome: lake sediment; feature: soda lake sediment; material: sediment, water from around vicinity | place: India | collected 2013-12-23 | depth 3 m
GGGTTTTTTCCCGGTCCATATTTCTAATGACCAGATTTCCAAGTAGTTCCTCCTCTTCGGTTTCACTCATTGGTTCGGGTTTCATATTACAGTGAATACACTTTTTATCTTTGAGACCCATAACTCACTCTCCTTTCCCAGTTTGATCCTGTTTCCAGACCCGCTCAATGAAACCGGCTCTGCCAGAGCCTTGTTTATATAGCTCGTACCGAAATGGATTTTTTAAGTAGTAGCTTTGGTGGTATTCTTCAGCAGGGAAGAACTTCGATGCTGGGGAGATCTCAGTGACGATCGGTTTGTCGAATGTACCTGATTGGGCCAGTTTTTTTTTAGACTCCTCTGCCTCCCTTTTCTGTACATCGTTATGATAAAAGATTGCCGTTCGGTACTGAGATCCTTTATCAGCGAACTGTTGATTCAGCTGAGTGGGATCAACGTTACGCCAGAATACCTCAAGAAGCTCGTTATAAGAGACCTTTTCAGGATTGAAGACAACCTGAATTGCCTCAGCGTGCCCGGTTTTACCACTGCAGACTTCCTCATAGGTGGGATTATCAGTTTTCCCACCGGTGTACCCTGCGGTTGTGGAGATTACACCTTCAAGATGATCGAATGGCCCCTGCATGCACCAGAAGCATCCGCCGGCAAATGTAGCAATTTCCTGGTTTCTCTTCGCCATACTACCTCCTAGTAATTATACGCCCGAATGTCGGGCAATATTCAGGGGCATACTGGTGGATCGCATCCTATGAACGAAGAAAGGAGAATGATGGTCTGTTCCCTGGTGGAGAAGTAAGTGCTTTTCTTAGCCCCTCTAAATGGCTTTTCTCAAACCTCTTCTTCTCATCAAAACTTGTCCCCGGGTGAGGCTTTTGGCGTTGCAATTCAAAAAAAAACTAGTATGTTATAAGGTAGTTGCTGAAAACGAAAGAGTTAGGGGCATAGTGAAGTTTAGCACGGGAAAAAGTTGATCTGTTTGAAAAGGGGGGGGATAATGTTACGGAAAATGGTGGTTGGTTTGATGGTGTTTTCAGTCTCACTGCTTATTCTGAACTGTGGTACCAGTGATGACCGTAGTAATCCTTTAAGCGCTGACAGTGAGAATTCGACATTTTCACCTGATTATGGGGTTAGTCCTGATTATATTCCCACAGGAAACAGTGATGTGGGGACCTCTGCATTAGCAGATGGATCTGCGGCACGAATGGCTCTGTATGGTGTTCCCCAGTATTTCTGGGGTGATCTGGGTAATGGCAATAATGCTCCGCTCGTGAAGATCACTCATGCTGTATCTGAAAAAGTGGTTGATATGGATGTGACATTCAACCCGGCATTCGTCGATAATACCTATGGAACGGGTTCTGTGGGGTGGAGTTCGAAGCGGGGACATACGTTTCGAGATCTGTATTCCAGCGACCACGTTCAAATTGCAGTTACAAACGGCGCAGGTGACACGGTATGGTGTGGTCGATTAGACCTTTTAAGCGCTACTACGAAAGTTCCTTCCGGTTACGCCTGTCTGGGGCCTTTTGGAGGTGATGGGGCGATTTATATAGGGAAAGCATCTGATGTACTCTCATTTGGAAGCTCTCTGGACGATAACATCAATTACTATGGTTATGAGCTTTTTGAAAATTCTCCAGCAACAGATTCGACTTTCAAAAAGAACCCTGAATATCCCTACTGGCAGTATTATGTCTCCTTCCGGCTTACGTTAGATAAGTCTGTCTTCGGGCCATCAGGTTATGGTGAAGTGCACATGACTTCAGTACATGCATCTCCAAGCAAGAATGGGATCTCGACCATTGAGGTAACTGATCAGCCAGGACCTGTTCCAGGGAGCCCAGAAGATCCGTTCCGCTTTTTCGTACCATCTACACCCAAAACTCCGGATACTGACATCCCTGATACCACTACGGTACCAGTAGATACGACTGTGGTTCCTCCGGATAACGGAATCGGAGTGGACTGATCGGCCGCCTCCGGAGAGCTGGTGCATTAACAGAAAAACAGCTGTGGATAACCGGGGTAGCATGCAATCATGGCCCCCCCGGTTTCTGTACTTAGTAAGATAACTAGTTCGATTATGCTGGAAATTGTTATGGATGCTTTGAGTACTGGGTTGGTATAATTAAGAGTACTCTTTTGCCGGGATCTGTATCAAAACTAAAGTTCGATTATGGAAAACCATGTGGTAAAGGTTTTAATCATGAAACTGTACCGGTTATATATGCTGGAAAAAATGGTGATTGTAAGTTTAATTCTCCTGTTTTTTTGCATTGGTGTAAATGCAAAAGAACAGATTTGTGAGATGACCTTTACCTCCTGTCCTGATGATTTCAGGGATAGTACTATCATGGTGCCTCCGGAGGTCATTGCCATATCATCGAATATTTTTGCCTGTGATTGGCTGGATGTAATAGAGGGGATTATTGATTCTGGTGGACCCCCCTCAATAGTTTTCATTATTGATCACTCATTTAGTATGATGGGCTTGGGAAATACTCATCCGGGAAATGATATCTATGGTTCACGGTTTAATGTTACCCGTGATCTTATCGATACCATCTATTCTATTCATCCCACAGCAGAAGTCGGTCTGGTTGTGTTTCGGGAAGTGCTGTATTTTGACCATCGCAATAATGGTCTTTTCGTACCGTTACCTGGTCAGGGCGACCAGTCCTATCTCCCTCTTTTGCAACTGAACACAAGATATCAGGGAAATCAAACAGGTTTACAGGCTTTGCGCAACATTCTTAAGACAGACACTATCGTTGGGTACAATCAGAAATACCAACTGAATGTGGAATGCGTTGATCTGGCGTACAAGCCGCAATTTTCCACGGTCGGAAATACCAATATCAACAATGCATTTGCTGCTGCATTGGAAGCCATGAAAACGGCAAAAAATCCGGCCGGTCGACAGTTTATCATATTTCTTTCAGATGGTGAGCCGTTTCCCCTTGGTGATCCTTCCCAGCATGGAGGAAAGGACCCGTTTTATTTTCAGCAGGGTCTCAACACGCCGACAACGTTTACCGTGTATCTTCATAATACAGAAACTGAGGCGCCTCTCAGTTTGCAGCAGATGACCGAAAATATACAGGATAACGGCTACTCTTCTTCTAATAAAGCAAGTGATATATGGGTTCTGAAGACTGACTATGATGCACTGATGTCGCTTTTCATGAAATATGTAATTACCCCGATGATGACAGTAACAACCGGTTACCCCACTTCGATGGTTGTCAATAATGTAATCTCTACCACGATGGCGAATAATGAATTTATCTTTTCCGACAGGTTCCCATTGCTTGGTGATACTACCCGCTTCGACATGAAAATCTCATATCATCTGAAAAATCTCAGGACGACTGTAGAGTTCGACACGAACATAGTTTTCTCATTCAATGTTGCACGCAGGGCGGGTGCTGTACTTCCTGATGGAATTTCGATGAATTGTTGGGATAAAGGTGAATTGTCACTCTATTATAACGGCCAGCCGGTGTTTCAGATACATGAGAATATGCCCCGTCTGGAAGTCCGGTTCGATCCTGGGACAACTCTTTACGACAGAGTTATGGTAGAATTGACAAACAAAGAGGGGACGACCCGCGATCTGGAAACGCTCAATCTGGTGTTTAATTCTTCATACTGGGCTGAAGATTTCCCCAGAAACATCGCTTCTGCTGTGCGCAACGACAACATATTGCAGCATCAGATGCTTGATAGTGTCATTGTGACTTACAGAAACCCAAAACTGCCCCTTGATACACTGCGGGTAGCGGTTCCTTTCCGAGTCAGCAATACGTTATCATTTCCTGTTGCAACCTATAATGACAGAAATGCCGATGGCTTTATTGATAGCATCTTTATCGGAATTGGTGGGACTTTCTCACCTGAGGATTTTGCCATGCTGGCAGGCCATATCACGTTACCTCAGTATCGCAACTTTAGTATTGATTCTATAGTGTATGCTTCTGGCGGTATCGTTTACTATGTGAAAGAGGGAAGTGCTGTTCCCCAAACCAGTATCACTGATCGTGACGTGATTGGAGTAAAGCAGGGAATATTACCACGGGGTGGCGTTATCGAGAGTGGTACAATAACAGTCCAGGACAATGTCCCACCAGTAATTATCAACGCACAGCTTATAACAAACGGAACTGGAAAAGACTCGATCAGGGTGATATTCTCTGAGCCAATCTCACCATTTACTGCATCGCGGCCGTTCCGGTTCAGGGTACCGGGAGGTGTTGAATATGAAGTCTATCTTGATCCCGATGGGGTGTTGCAATCAGATACCTATACTGCACGGGTGCGTTCAACGGTACCGGAGAACCGATACCTGAGTCAACAGGATTCAATCTGGATAAATACCGACTCTAAAATACAGGATCTTGCCGGAAATGCACAACTGGATCCTTTAAACCGAAGAGAATTGTTAACAGTCAAACAAACACCGTATTTGGTAGTTCCTGAAGTCATCAATAATCCCTATACTCCAGGAACAAGCATTCCCGAGCCGGTCAAGAATGCCTATAAAAGAGCAGGAGTATCTGTGCCCAGGGGTGGAGGAATTACTGTCGTGGTGAAACCAACTGAAAGTGTGTTGCGTCCGGGAGTTGTGTTGAGCGGCACTGCATCTGTTTATGATGTTGTCAAAAATCCGGTAATAGAAAATGTAAAGATGGTTTTCGACAATGAATTTAAGTGTCTTTATTTTATCTGGAACGGATGTAACAGCAACGGGCGGAAGGTTGCAACCGGAACGTACATCGCATCCATGCAAATTACCGACAATCAAGGCAAAAAAGAAACCAAGACAACTCGTATTGGAGTAAAAAGATGATTAAGAGATCGATCGCTACGAGCATTCTTTTCGCAGTTATTATAAGTAGTGTGCTTGAAGCGGCGCAGGTGTGCAAGGCACGACTTGATTGTCCGCTAAATTACAGAACCGATACTGTCAAGGTTGGATCGGATGTCGTTGCATTGTCGAAAACGTTTTCCCACTGTGCGCCTGACTCAGTTGATGAGGGTATATCGTTTGGAAAAGCTGATACGATTTCAGTTTTCTTTATTATCGATCATTCTGGTAGTATGAGCTATATGGATTCAACCGGAATACGGTACCATATTGTACAAAATGTGATCGATTCACTGTATGCAAATTCACCAGCATCGGAAGTGGGTATTGCGGTTTTCTCTAACCAGTTACTTCATAGCTATAGTGATGATCCATTTTTTACTCAACTGGATTCTCGATGGCACGATTCCTATGTTCCACTCACCAGGCTGGATGCTACGATCGATGGAGTCAGTGCTGTTGAGAAACTTAAATGGGCAATTGAGATAAGCTCTAACCCCAATGATACCGATATCGGGGGGAATTTACGCCTTGTTAATGGCAACTACAGTCCTACCGGAAGATTCGATTCGCGAGTTACAGAGTTTGACTGGAATAACGGCTACAATGGAACAACGGATATTTCTCTGGCGTTTGAAGCAGCTCGTAAGGCATTTCTGACGGCAGCCTATCCAAAAGAAAACCAGTATGTGGTATTCCTCTCCGATGGCGTTCACCAGTATGTAGATCGTGAACGGGAACAATATCAACTTGACTATATTCAGGGACTTGATATTCCGACAACATTTACGGCTTATTTTGTAAATGTTAACAAATCGATCCCCGAACAGATCCTTACCATGACAGAAAACATCAGAAATAACGGTTATTCTTCAAAGAACAATAACAGCACAGTCTGGAAAAGCATGGGAAGTGAGTCTGAACTGTTCACAAAACTTCTTGGTCAGCTCTCTATCGGAAGCGGTATGAAATATTATACCAGCTATCCTCTGAGCATCTCCATTAATGGAATTTCAACAGTTAACTTCGATGATTCACTCGCATTTCTGCCCCGGGACATTCCCTTAACTGGCCCTGTGACAGAATTGAATATCTCCTATAAATTTCATTGGAATGATCCGATGAATAAAGATTCCACCAGCACATTTACTACGGTAGTAGTTCAGAGTCAGTCTCCGGATCTGCTTGCACTGGAATGCTGGGATCAGGGGTCTCTTAAGTTCTTTTATCAAAATACTGAGATAACATCTATTGCAGAAGATCAACGGACTATTGAGGTACGCTTTTATCCTCCTGCCGAACTGGAGTTAACAGAGGCGATCATTGTGGTAAAAAATGCCAGTGGCACCGATTCGCTCACACTGGTAGCAACGAATCAGGGGATGTACTTTTCCGCACCATTTACACGGGAGTACGGCAATCCGAGAATCGACAATGTACTTCAGAATGCTGCCACTGACAGTGTGATTGCCATATATCGCAACCCGACATTGCCACTAGACACATTAAGAATCGCAGCTAAAGTGGCAGATCAACGGGATGTGGGTGTGAGGAGTGTTTTTTATCTTGATCAAAACGGAAACGGTTTTCCTGATATCATACGGGTTGTTCAGGGAACCGAAAAGTTGACTGCTTCAGAAGTTCAGAAAATTCAGAATTATATCTCATTCGAGACAGAACGCACCATTACTATAGATACGGTGATTGCCAGTGCTTATGGTTTCGATATCCTCCTCAGGGAGGAGGTGTCGGGAGTACCCTTTACCGGGTTATATCCGGAGGAAAAGATATTCATCGATCGGGTACCCGGACTTACTGGTGGAAGTGAGTTTCCTGCTACTACCATGAATATAGCTGACAGCATGGCACCGGTAATCATTAAAGCTACCTATTACGATAATGTGATACCATCAATACGGGATACTCTGGAAGTGGTTTTCTCAGAGCCTATGGCTGATATCGGGCATACACAGCCATTTCTTTTGAGAAGTAAAGGAGATTTAGTTGATTACAAGCTTCGGCTCACGCAGATTGCATCCAGATCTGATACGGTACTTTTTTCGGTTACTCCGGTTACTGGTGTAAAGGATCCGCAGAAAGGAGATTCGATTCACATAAATCCAGAGGCAGAAGTGTCAGATGCTGCAGGAGTCACACAGGATGATCCGGATAACATACGGCGGTTGCTGCAGTATTACCTGCTTTATTCGATAAAGGCCGCAGCTTATTTCGATACTACTGGTGATGGCTTGATTGATGTGGTCAAGGTTACAATGGATAAGGCACCAGATCCATCCCTGCTTGGGGCATTATATGAAACTGTCCAATTGCCGCAGCACAGGGAGTTCACCTATGGTAAAGATGATTTTTCCGTCACTGATGACGGTTTTATCATACGGGTCAGGCAGCCTGCAGATATGGAACCGAATACATCTGTTGATAGCAGGGATTCGCTTTGGGTTAACAATACCGAGGCACCAAATGGAAGTGTTGTCAAACGGACTGCTGTTGCAATTGCAGACAGTATGGCCCCGGTGCTGATATCGGTGACGTACGTTCCGGGCACAGGAACTGGAAGCACGCGTAATGATTCTCTGGTTGCCAAATTTTCGGAGGGCGTCCCGGCACCATCGAGCAATCAACCGTTTACTTTTTATGATCCGGTGACAAAGTCGACCTATTCGATGCAGGTTCGCTATGTACGGCAGAACAGCCCCTCGGAGCTTGTGTTTGCGGTTCAGGATATAATTGGTAAAGAGTTTCCAGAGTCCCGGGACTCGGTTTCAATCAATAAGAATGCCGGTGTTCGTGACCAGAAAGGGAATATCCAGGATTCTGATAACCGTCGATCCGAACTACAGTTTAAAGCTCAAAAGTATGATTACAACATCATTTCTCTTCCCAACCCCTACGATCCGGTTCAATCCACAATTCCGGCATCGGTTAAAAGCTATTATGGGATCAAGGCGGACAGGGGGCTTGTAATAATAGCCGAACCAGCTTCCCGAATGGCGGGATATGTCAACCTCTCCGGCAGGATCACTATCTATGATGCTGTTGGAAACAAAGTTGTCAATCAGATCAAAGGACATGTCGCTCAGGCATCAAAGGGTGTCGCTTTTGTCTGGAATGGAACTAATGACAAGGGTAGGTATGTGGGAGCCGGGACATATCTTGCGGTAATTACCATTGAAGATAATCAGGGCTATAAATCGGTTCAGCGCTACAAACTGGGAATCAAACGAACGGTAATTTCTGAGTCGTTGTAACATGTTGAGATGAGAGTAATGAAATTTAAGAGATCAATTTTACTGTCTGGAAAATCAGTTTTTCGTCTTCCTGGGTGGTTTGGCGCATGTGGATTACTGTGCTTATTTATCGGGAGCAGTCTGGCAGACGGCCTTCCCGGAGAATTTCTGCTTTCTGACCAGTGGAGAACTTTATTCAAGTATCACTCTCCTGTTACCAATCCGGCATTTATGGTGGAACAATCCTATGTATCTATCAGAGGTGTGGGTTCGGTTGCTACAGATGAAGCTGCCAAATTATGGGAAGCCGGAGTGACTGTTCCGATTGGGCTTTATAATGCTGTGGGTCTGACTGTTTTGGGAGAGAATGGGCGGGAGGTTTCAAGTGTCGATGGTCGGATCATTACTGACCCCGATAATGTCGAGCGAAGAGTTTACCGCAATAGTAATCATCTGTTTATTCTGTCTTATGCGAGTAATCCATGGCGGAAGCTTTCTTTTGGAGTCAATGTCAATGGTGCGTACCAGGGAAATTTCGGTGAGGAGCCATCATTTGGGTTCGGATTGGATCTGGGTCTCAGTTACCGTTTGTTGTATCATCCTTTCCTTGGATTTCACATTGCCGGTCTGACTTTTCAAAATTTGATTGCTCCTGATCTTGCAACTCAGGAGAAGATGCCACACTCATCGCAGATCAAATTCTATTATCATTCTGCCTATTTTCAAAATAGATTCGAACTGGATTTTCAGGTAGATGCCACTGACTTCATGGCTAAAGCAGAGACATTTGTTCAGGGAAAAAAATCAGAGTGGGATATTTTCATTCAGGGTGGGATATGGCTATTACCATTTTTTGCTGTAAAAGGGTTTACAGAATATGGTGACTCGAAAAAGATCGACTTCTGGGGAGCTGCATGCGAGTTGAACATTCCTCAGATGAATGGCGGGCGGGATTTCTCTGTTCTCTATCAGTATAGGGATGAAATCAACAGCAATTTGCAGGGATCCCATTCGGTGTATTTTCGTGCTGATGTTGGAAGAAACCGCGAAGAACTTCATGCGAGGAAAATCGCCCGAATGGCAAGTCTTACTGCAAATGAGCTCTATAACAAGGCAATGAAATTGTATTTTAAAGGGGAATTCTGGAATGCCTATTTTATCTTTCAAAGAATACTGGTTGAATTTCCCGATTTTTACAAAAACGATATAGTAACCTACTATGCAGGTTCCTGTATGGAGGAGCTTGATCTGCGAGAAGAAGCGATCAAGCTCTATCAGGCAACCAAGGGCCATTACTCCATGAGTAATGCTGTACCTATGGCAGATCTGGGTTTAATGAGAGTGTTTTATCGCCAGGGTCAGTATAGTTCGGTCAGTAATCAGTTTATTGAATTGAACAGACCGGGAGTACCGGATTCCATTCGCTTTCATGGATGTTATCTGATGGGGGAGACGGATCTTAGAAACACAGAATACCGTAAAGCATTGCAATACTTCGAACTGGTACCAGAGGCACATCCTGCCTATGTTTTTGCGCAGCACTCATCAGCAACGGCTCATGCGCTCATGAATTCGGGAATGCACATGGTAGCCGCGAATCTGGAGAACTGTATTGCATCGGCAGTGACAACTGATGAGCAGCGGGAGATTGTCAATCGATCGCTTGTGCTTTTGGGGTACATCTTTTATGAAGAGAATACATTATCAAAGGCGGTATCGGCACTTCGTATGGTTTCACCACAGAGCTATTATTTTGAAGATGCGCTCCTTGGATTGGGCTGGACCGCAATTAAAGCGCGCCAATGGAATGATTGCATACTAGCTGGTCAGCAGCTTGCACAAACCAGCAAGCGATTTATCATGCATGCTGAAGCAGCATTGATTCAGGCGTATGGTCACATACTCCAGAAGCGCTACGAACAGGCATCGATACTACTGAAACCAATTGTCGACAGAGTGCGGGATCACCAGGTACTTACAGATGATTCTCTTGCAACAGAAAAAATGCGCTATGAAAGTGATCGAATCTCCTATGCATTTCTCGGTGAACGGGCAACCCAGGCAGCACAGCGTGGTGCCTCAAATAAACAGAGTGAAATTGACAGTATGCACGCAGAGCAGATACGTTTCAAGAATAAGATTGACAAATACCTGGTATTTGCCGATGAATTCAAGCGCACCTCATTTTTCGAGCGAACGATGCATCAGGTTCAGGAAGATCTGGAGTATGCACTGGCAACTGTGCAGAAAATCATGAATACCTCCGATTACATGAAAGTTCGCGAGAAGATGATGAATAAAGACAAAGCGATTTCCGGAGAAATCGAAAAACTAAGAGAAGAGATGCAGAAATTTGAATTGCAACCCGAATGAAGGGGGGGATGTATGTTAAGGAGTTGTATGGCAGTTCTGGCAGTAGTCTCGACTGTTGCCAGTCAATCGCTGATTGTTAATCTGTCGGGGGTCGTTAAAAACAAAACAGGTGCCGCACTCAATGATGCTATCGTTACTCTTGAAAAACGGGATGTGAGTGTTTTGACCAACGGATCAGGGGAGTACAGTATCCAGGTTCTGCCCGTTACCCAGGCCTTTACTGGTCCGACCATTATCAATTTTGAGATTAAAAATGGCTCACTCATTTTCACGGTCAGGGAGCAGGGACCGGTTGCCATAGATATATTTGATCTCAATGGTCGTCGGGTTGCGACTCCGGTCAATGAAATACTTCCAAAAGGAAAGCATGCGGTACGATTTCCGGTTGCCGGTGTGATTGGTAACATGTATCTGGTACGCTCGAGAATCGGTTCTACGGTAACGATATGGAAATACATGACAATAGATAATTCGATCCGCAGAATCACCACTCCCTCCACATCGGCTGCATCTTCGGTGGCCAGTCTGATGGCTTCTGTGGATACTATCAGGGCATCGAAAGCAGGATATCGTTCTGCCCGGATACCGGTTTCATCACTTAACGGTACACTTGATATAACCCTTGATTCTCTGGAAAACGGGAGTGGCACAGTTGGGACAAGCCCTATTGACAATGGAGCAGCAGATAGAATCAAACATTATGGAGTCGATCAGTATTTCTGGGGAGATCTTGGAAATGGTAATGTCCCACTTGTAAAAATAACCAATGCAGTATCAACCGATGTGGTTGACCTGGAAGTGACGTTCAATCCCGATTTCGTTGATAATACCTATGGCACCGGTTCTCAGGGGTGGAGCCAGAGACGTGGCCATACCTTCAGGGATCTTCATATCAGCGACCATGTAGAAATTGCTGTTGTCAATGGTGCCGGAGATACGGTGTGGCATGGTCGGCTTGATCTTCTGAGCGCTAGTAACGATGTCTCATCGGGGTATGCCTGTCTGGGGCCATTTGGAGGAGATGGGGCCATTTTTATAGGGAATGCATCGGATGTCATTTCTTTCGGAAGTTCTCTGGATGATAATATTAACTATTATGGGTATGAGCTGCTTGTAAACTCTCCGGCTACAGATTCGACTTTTAAGCAGAATCCTGAGTATCCCTACTGGCAATACTATGTCTCTTATCATCTTACTTTGGATAAAGATATTTTCGGACCATCCGGATATGGCGAAGTTCACATGACATCGGTGCATGCATCTCCCAGTAAGAATGGACCGGAGACGGTAGAGGTTACTGAATTACCGCCACCTGTTCCGGGAAGCCCTGAGGATCCATTCCGTTTCATGATTCCCAATAATCCGACAACACCACCGGATACAACAACGAACCCGCCGCCGGATGATACGACAGGGACAGATACAACGACACCGCCGAATGATACGACTCCAACCGATCCGGGAATAGGAGTTGATTAAATAGAAATGTGCACAGAATAGAGTTTCCTGTGCACAGGGCTGACAGAGGGGGGCTACCGGGAGCGGTAGCCCTTTTTTACTGTCCATAATAAACATGAGCCCGGGATCAGGTATTGCTATTTGGACTGGATTAATCTATCATTATAAGAGCTAAACGGAGTGATTCCAGGAGATACCGGGTATGAAACCGGGATATAAACTGAAAGATTTTGCCAGAATAACCAATCTTTCAAGAAAAGCGCTACTTCTTTACGAAAAAAAAGGACTTCTTGTTCCTGAGTTAGTGGACGAGAAGACCGGATATCGCTATTATAGTAAGATGCAGCTCAGGAGAGCAGCTGTGCTCTCTTTTTTAAGAAATTTCGAGATACCGCTTACCGATTACCATCCGATTCTGGATGGTACGCTCACGCTAAAGAAATATTTTTCCACTGGAGGGAGGCGTCTTGATCTTCTCAGAAGACAGATAAAAATAAACCATGTACTGCAAACGCTTCAGATCAGTGAATATAATGAGCAGATGCTCAGTGATCAGGCTGAAGTTGTTGTGCTACCGCAAATGGTGGTTGTAAGTCTGGAGGGAAAGGGTGATACCAGGGACATCTCACTTCATTTTTCACTCATGAACCGTTTTATCGCCCAGTATGCTATACGTACAACAGGTGCTTCATTTACCTGGTATTTCAAAGATTCAAATATTGAAAAATACCATTTCAAGGCTTGCGTTCCGATTGAGAATTATATCCAGGTACAGCATCCTGACATAAGATGTGAGTTGATTCCGTCGGTAAAAATTGCCTACATGTATCACTTTGGTGATTACGAAACGCTGTATCTAACGTATAAACAACTGAACCATGCAATGAAAGAGAGAGGATGGTGCTGTAGGGGTGATTATATGGAGACCTATCTTGTTTCCGGAGATAGAAAGTACACCGATTCATCATCCTTTGTAACCTCTGTTTCCGGAATTCTCGAATGATCATTTCATATCTGAAAAATCTATGTAAAAGTTATTCATATCTGGCCCTATCCCAAAGCCAGGTGTTCGGATTGGTACTGTTACTAATATCTTTTGTTAATCCTTCATCTGCATTTCTTTCGTTGATTGCTTTCTGTGCGGCTTTAGTACTGGGAATACTCATCGGGTTGAAAAAAGAGCACATGCTTACGGGAATGTATACATTTAATTCACTGCTTGTCGGTCTCTCGATGGGTTTTCTCTTTGAAGTATCGATGTTATCAGTGCTCTTTACAGTGATTGCCTCAGTATTTACCATGCTGCTGAGTTTTGCACTGCACTCAATTTTCACCTGGTATCTTCACATCCCGATACTCAATCTTCCCTCTACCATAACTGCAAGTCTGGTGTATCTTGCTTCGATTCGGTATGGGAATCTTTACACATCCAATACGATAAAATTGAGTAGTTTGAATTTCGAGCATCTACCGATCTGGTTATCTGGACTGTTTAAATCAACTGGTACACTTCTGTTTCTACCCTATGATTTCATTGGAATGGGTATTCTCGTATCGATGCTTTTCTTTTCCAGAATCAATTTTTTTCTGACTATAACCGGCTACTATGCAGGGACATCTCTGCTGACAGTTCTGAAAGGATCATCGTATGCAGCCTACTCAGATGTGTACAGCTTTAATTTTATTCTTATAGCACTTGCTCTGGGTGGTCTGTTTCTGATTCCCTCTATAAAGACCTACATCATTGCATTTACAGGCGTTTTTGTATCGGTATTTATCCTCGATGCAGTCGATATACTTTGGTCTTCCTATGGGATACCGGTGTTTGCTTTCCCCTTTGTCATTGTTGTGCTGCTGGTTTTGTATGTGCTTAATGTCAATAAATTTCCACTTGTAACATCAGTGTTTCTCGATTCTCCGGAGCAGAATCTGGAACACTACATTAACCACACCGCCCGTTTCAATCAACTGCTTCCACAACCACACCTCCCGTTTTCCGGTACCTGGACTGTGTATCAGGCATTCGATGATGAGTGGACCCATAAGGGTGTCTGGGCTCATGCGGTGGATTTTGTGATCACCGATACTGATGGAAAGACATTTCGAATGGAGGGCAAGGTTCCTGAGGATTATTACTGCTTTAATAAACCGGTTCTCTCCCCTGTCAGTGGCAGGATAATCGAGGTATGGAATGAGTGTTTTGATAATCCGATCGGTGTGACAGATGAACAGAATAACTGGGGTAATTATGTTATCTTGTACAGTGATTGGGGATACTATATAGAGATTTCCCATTTTGCGCGGGGAAGTATTGTGGTGCGTGCGGGTGATTATGTGACCCAGGGACAGCTCCTTGGGAAATGTGGAAACAGCGGTTTTTCTCCCCAGCCTCATATTCATATACAGTGTCAGTATCTGCCGCACATAGGGGCTCCAACCACCCCTTTTTCGTTTACTAACTGTATCTCCGATAACAGATGCAGATTCGGTATCGGCTTGCAGATAGAAAGAGGAGTTACCCTTCGGCCGGTTGTCAGATCACGGCAGATCGAGCGTCGGTTTCAATTCGTGCTTGGTGATCAGAGCACATTCGATATATTCAGGAATGAGAAAAAGACTGGTAGTGTGAGGATCTCTGTACGCATGGCGCCAGATGGAAGTTATTATTTCGAAGACAGTTCTGAAGGAGGTAGACTGTTTTTTTCAAATCGGGAGGGTGTTTTCACATTTTACCGCTTTGAGGGGAATTTTGCATCACCCATACGCTATCTCTTCGTGGCTTTGCCGAGAATGCCTTTAACAGATGAATGCGTATCATGGAATGATGAGATTAATTTTTCACTACTGTACCGGCAAGCGACGCTTGCATCGTTCCTAAAGGCATTTAAAAGAGATGTCTTCAGAGCATTTGGTGAATACTGCATTTGTGGTTCTGAAATCAATGGTTCGATTACATCCAGGACACTCATGAGAATTGCATCGATCCAAACCACAGTCCGACTGGGTGAAACCAGGGGTTTTGAAAAGATCGCAATCTCTACACCTGATGAACGGGTAGTTTTGCAGTGCAGAGCATACTAGTTATGAGTGGATTTAAACGTTACTCAGTTATGGTGCTCGTGTTTTTCTCTGCATTTTATTTACATGCAGAGGGGAAGAAACCAGTTGTTGATATAGATTCGATGCCATCGTACATGGGAAAAGCCTACGGATATTATCTTACCGGAGCGTATAACAAGGCTGTTTACTATTATAAAAAAGTACATGAAATCGACCCTCAGAACAGTGATGCACATATCGGGCTTCTGGATAGCTATATTGCATTAAAACAGTATAGAAGAGTCCTTTCTGCAGGTCGCAAAACAGAAAACTGGCGTGAAGACTTTTTTATTCTTCAGAAGTTAGCACTGGCTTGTGTATATCTGAATAAATCACAGGAAGCTGATTCGCTCTTTAATAGAGCAATGCATGTTGTAAAAGAGAATTCTTCTGTACCGGAGTATATGTTAAAAGATTTTGTGCTGACACTTGGAAACAGGTACCTGGAGACTCATGATTACCGGAAGTCGCAGTATTGGTTTGAGGTAGGAGATTCACTTTTTGGAACTGAAGAATTTCAGAATGGTATAGAAGCAACACGCATTGCACGCAAAGACAGGAAGACCTATACCAGCACCATGTATGGGATAATTAGTTACCGTGGTGATACACAATTGAACCGTGGTGCATACGGAGCCATTTCATCTGGAGTGATTTGGAGAAACAGGCACAAACTGCAAACATCTTATGCACTTCTGCATATTGAGGCAGACACCGGGACCAACGATCCTGATGGTACACCGGGTGATGGTGAAGAGGAGAAGAAAAAGAAGCCAAAGGATAAGGACACGACAACTGTTGCAATAGAGTCGGAAAACCTCAACCAGCATGACATACATCTTTCTTATACAGATCTGGTGCCCTCCTTCAAAAACACCAGATTTGCAGGCGGGGTCAGATTAAGTTTTTCCAATATCCGCTATTCTCATTTCGCTATTTCAGGATATGCAGGGGGCGAAAGCAGTTTGGGATCTTTTACCGGTGGTATATTCTGCTATATCACCAGTTTGCCGGAACATCTGCTTTTTCAACTATCACCACTGCTTTGCTATGATCTGACCTGGAAAGACCTTTTCTGCCGAATCAGAACAGTTCCTTCAATCATACAGTCTATACGGCTGCATAGCTTTATGACAAATATACCCTCAGAGTGGCAGGTATCCGGAGATCTAAGCCTGACAGTGGGGATGCCTCATCTGAGAATTACAACTACCGGCTCAGCAGGGAAACGTGCATTTTTCAATGAACATGAGGCTTTAGTGTTGGTGAACGAAACTGATCCATATCGATTCGGGATGAAAATACTTGCTGAATACACCCCTTTTTCATTCCCGTTTACGTTGTATTATATCTATCGGTACACAAAATATGAGCCATATACATCAAACTTCCATCTGGGGGGGATGTACATTCAATGGTAGTTTCGTATCGTTTCTTTCTGGCTGGTATAACAGCTCTTACAACGCTGGTTATTGCACAAGATCTGCCATTTGCTGATATCGAAAAAGCATACACTACCTCCTATGCATTGGAACGGGCACAGAAATACAGTGATGCAATGAGAGCGCTTTCACCAGTGTTGAGAGCATATGAAAACGGGTATACCATTAATTATCGTATGGGGTGGCTTTCCTATCTGAACGGTAACTATGCCGATGCACTCAGGTATTATAAGCGTTCTCTTGCAGTATATCCGGCTTCCATTGAGGTACTTAACTGTGTATCGTTAGTTTATAAAGAACAGAATGACTGGGTAAAGGTCGAGGAACAGAACTACCAGATTTTGAAGATCGATTACTTCAATACCACTGCCAATTACTGGTATGCAGTTGCTTTGAAGACGCGTCGCAAGTATGATCTTGCGGAGAAAGTGTGTAGAAAGATGCTGACTGTTTTTCCATCATCAGTGTGGTTTCTTCAGGAACTTGCAGAGACTCTTTATTTTAAGAAACAGTACAAGGAATCTCTGGAGCTATTCTCTTCTGTTCATATTCTTGACCCGACAAATGAAGCGGCGAAAAAGTATCTTCCGCTGCTGGCACGCTTAACGCAAAAGAAAGAGTGACTATGGATATCGCAAAACTGCATAATCTGGCAATTTCAGGTACCGGATTCATATTCGATCCGGTGACTGGGAACAGTTTCAATACCAATGAAACCGGAATATTTATTCTTAACAGGTTAAAAGAAGGGAAGGAGATTTCACAGATAGCCCGTGATCTGAATGATGTCTATGATGTCGAAATTGATATTGCAGAACAGGATGTTCTGCAGATAATAGAAACACTACGATCACAATATCTGATTTGAACGTATGATTACTGTTGCTGTCAGTGGTATAAATGCAATTGACAATCCTGGGCCCGGTACCGGTATTGCCCGCTGTCTCAGGGAATCTGATCTGCAGTTGCGGCTTATCGGGCTTGCCTACGATGCAATGGAGCCGGGAATTTTCATGGACTGGCTTATCAATCGATCCTATATCCTTCCCTACCCATCCAGTAACTCCAGGAGCTTTATCGAGCGGCTCTCCTATATTCACGAACGGGAACATATCGATGTGATTATTCCTGCACTGGATGTGGAAATACCGCTTTACCTGCGTATGGAACGGGAATTGGCTGAGAGCGGAATACGGCTGATGATCCCTGCCCGACAGTCGTTACAGATGCGGGGGAAAGATAAACTGACGGAGTTAGGGACGATTCTAGGTTGTAAGACTCCAAAGACAAGTATCATTACCGATCCCTCCGATGCAGCAGATGGCTGCAGAGAGATCGGATTTCCCTGCATGATCAAGGGGCCATTCTACGAAGCTGTCAGGGTTAATGGGATTGATGAGGCCGTAAAGACAGTTCATGATATCGCTGCACGATGGGGATTCCCGGTACTCATTCAGGAGATTATTGTGGGGGATGAGTACAATTGTGCCGGGCTCGGTGATGGGTGTACCGAGATCGGTCTGGTTGCGGTAAAAAAGGTGGCTACAACTAAGTTGGGTAAAGCATGGTCAATTGTCAGTGTAAGCAATACGCGAATTCTGGAAATCGCCACTTCTCTTGTGCAGAAATTAAGATGGCGTGGAGGGTTTGAGCTCGAGATGATTCTGGAGCGTGATAGTCATGAATTCTATTGTATAGAAATTAATCCGCGTTTTCCGGCCTGGATCTATCTTACCCAGGCATGTGGAGTCAATCTTCCGGAGCGAATGGTTCGTAGTCTGTTAGGGATGCCCTTTGAGAAGCATTCCAATTATAGCGCCGGAAAACTCATGGTGCGATATACAAGCGAAATGATACGGGATATTGAGGATTTGGAACATATATCAATGAAAGCAGAAATCTGATATGGGGAAAAAGACATATATCAGGCCAATTTTTGTCAAGCAGGTTGCCGGTGTAATGAACAAGTTTGGCACCTCTTTTTACAAAAGTTATCGAGATTCTATCGATCAGGTTCAAATTGAATCACTGGTCTCGCAATTTGGAAGTCCGCTGTTTGTACTGAATCACCGCACTATGGTTCGCAAATACCGGGAAGTGCAGACTGCGTTTGCGACACGGTATCCAAAGGTGCGTATGGCATGGCCATATAAGACAAATTACCTTGATGCAGTATGCGCAGCATATCATAAGGAAGGGGCGATAGCGGAGATCGTTTCTGATTTTGAGTACGAAAAAGCGCATCGTCTGGGCATGAAAGGTGAGTTGATTATTCTCAATGGTCCATATAAACCAGCCTCTCTTCTGAAAAAAGCCTTTATGGAAGGATGTCTGGTGAACATCGATAATTTCGATGAACTCTACCTTGCAGAATCGATTGCCCGTGAACTGGGAAGGAAAATTCCTGTTGGTATCAGAATCAATTTCGATACCGGTGTTTATCCCCAATGGAGCAAATTCGGGTTCAGTTATGAAAATGGACAGGCGCGTGAGGCGGCAAATCGCATCGCCCGGGGTGCATCATTGACACTCAGAGGATTGCATACACATATCGGAACTTTTGTGCTCGAACCCAATGCCTATGTTTCTGCAACTGAGAAACTGGTTCATTTTATGCACGACATGGAAAGCCTGTACCGGTTTGATATAGAGTACTTAGATATCGGTGGAGGGTTTCCATCTCATAACAGGTTGAAAGGGATCTATCTTCCTCCCGATGTTGCGGTACCGGGTATCGATGAATATGCGGAGGGAATCTGCAATGCGCTCTTGCGGTATTTACGGCCTAACGAATTTCCGGATCTCTATATCGAGAGTGGACGGGCACTTGTGGATGAAGCCGGGTATCTTGTATCTACAATCTACGCCAGAAAGCAACTTCCCGATGGAATGAAGTGTTACCTCATCGATGCAGGAATCAATCTCCTTCCGACTTCTGCCTGGTACAACCTCACCGTACAACCCGATCGGCAGATAAATGGTATTCCTGAGCCGTGCAGGATCTATGGGCCGCTCTGTATGAATATCGATATGGTTGCCGAATCTGTGTATCTTCCGCCAATGCCCGTTGGAAGCAGGCTGGTGATCAGTCCGGTGGGAGCCTACAACTTGACACAATGGATGCAGTTCATTACCTACCGGCCGGCAGTGGTCATGGTTATGGAAGATTGCTCGGTAGAGTGCATTAGAAAAGCCGAAACACTCCAGGATGTAACAGCTGGAGAATCTGTGCCGCAAAACTTGCGGTAGCTATTCACTCTCAGAGGTACAGGAAGGGGAGCGTTTCCCCCTCCTTTTCAGAATCCCTGAAGTCCGCAGCATCGTGTACACACCGGCATCAGACCCTGTTTCATTTCGCGTCTGAATGTCTTAAACTGCCCGCCATTCCAGATATCATAAAATGACTGCTCATTAATATTGCCGCAACTGTAATCCTGATAATCACGGCAGGGTGTAACCCGACCATCCGGGGAAATTTCCGCTGTGAAGTAGATGCTTTCACATTCCGGATAACCACAATGCCATGAGTGATCAGCATAGTATTTCCTGATCTGCGCTTCACTTTCGATATCAGGAAGAAACTGCGGAACACAGGATTTCCCATTTGATATTCGGTGGATCTCCTGTATTTGTCGGGCGGTTTCTGCCGGATCGACATCGTTGAAGCACGATTTGAGATAGCCGCGGTGATTTTTTGGTGTATAGCCGAAACGACTATTGAACACCTTCTCATGCAGTGCTGCGCGTTCTTCAGTGATAAACCATCCAAAATACATTGGATGCAGTTGTGCATTGTCCAGTATCAGACGGTGTATATCAGCAAGGTGCATATAGTTGTGATTCGATATGACCGTAATGGGAATGATAAAGGGAAACAAGAGGTTTTTCCGTCGCTTGATCTCTGCAGTTTTCTCGATAACTGCCATTGTTTTCTCAAAATTGTCAGATGAACGGCCGTTTGCCGGTGAGCGCATGACATTCTGTGATGCGGCATCCCAACCATCAAGAGAAAGAAAGAGCACCTGGAGCGAACCGGTACCGATCAGATCTTCCAGTATTCTGTCCAGATCCTGTGCGTTGGTCACGATCGAGCCCTTAAGCTTATGGCGAGCCAGTTCCTCAAACAGCGGCAGAAGTGGCTTCCACATGGTGGGTTCACCTCCCCATATATAGTAGAAAGGGTGATCTCGGCGGGTTTCGAAAACAACCCGTTTAACCACATCAAAGTCAAGCTGCTGAAGACGCTCACCACGCTCCAGTTTCAGGCGTAAATGACCATTCTCGCCCCATTGACCGCAGGAGCTGCAGCGCAGATTACACACTTCATTGACCCGGAGTGAAATCTGCCCGACAGGGGTATCCTTTTCGGGGTCATGTGAACCGAAATACTTTTGAATCTGCTGCGGAACCATGTGCCATGAATCCGGATTCCGGAAAAACCCGGGGACAATATATTTCTTCGTGAAATCCCAGGGGATCAGTGCTTTACCTCTGAACTTTGCCATATGTGCATGCCTTTCCGATATATAGAATTCTGATGAAATAATCACTTGTTTAGTAAACAGGCACACCATTACCATTTACGGTAGCCTGTGTTCCTGCTGCCCGATATTTCTGTTCTCTTATTCCAATCCCTCCAGCTCAAGGTGCTTCCTTTCCCACTCCTGCATCAGGTTCTCTATGCTGGACTGTTCTGAATCAATGTTGATCATTGTTGCATGAAGCAGTTCGTGGTTGAGTGCATTCTCAGGATTATCAATTATCGCCTGCAGTGAACAAACTGCTTCCTCCCTGGCTGCGATCTCCCGTTCCAGCTTCTCGACAGTCCGGGTCAGCTTTTTACGGTACTCCCGGTCACGGATTCGCACCTCCTTCTGAGGGAGCTCTTGTGTTTTCTCCTGTCTTTTTGCATCTGCACCTGTCTGCTCATCTGAAAATAGTGTTTCAATATACACCCGATAATCATGGAGCGTGCCCGGAAAATCCCGAACACTCCCCGGACGGATCTCTATTATTCTGGTTGCTATTTTGGAAATGAAATACTCATCATGCGAAACAAACAGGATAGTACCTTTGAATGCCGCCATTGCATTGGCCAGCATGTCAACCGAATCGATGTCTAAATGGTTTGTCGGCTCATCCAGAAGCAGCACGTTTCCGGGGTTTGCCAGAATCGTGGCCAGTACCAGACGCGCCTTTTCTCCTCCTGATAAAACGCTCACCTGTTTCTCGACTGCATCGCCACTGAAAAGAAATGCTCCAAGGATATTACGTACGAACGTCTTCTCCGTGCACACCGAATCTGCGATTACCGTCTCGTAGAGGCTTTTACATGGGTCCAGTTGTTCGAGCTGATGTTGCCCGAAATAGCGCATTGACACATTGTGTCCAGGCTCGATCATGCCCTCTGAAGCAGTAATGAGACCGGCAATCACTTTCAGGAATGTTGATTTACCAGCACCGTTGGGGCCGACAATAGCGATCTTGTCACCTCTGGTAATGGTAAGAGAGATATTCTGTAAGACTGGTACCGCACCGTAGCCGGCAGATACGTTTTGGAATTTTAGGGGAACGGCTCCAGATGGTTTCGGTTCGGGAAAGGTAAAATGGATCGCCTGGCGGTTACTTGCAAGAACCGGCAGTTCAGCACGTAGCTTGTCGAGTAGTTTCATTCGTGATTGAGCCTGAGTTGCCTTGGTAGCTTTTGCTTTGAATCGTTCGACAAAACGCTCAGTTTCTTTTATCTTTATCTCCAGGTTACGTGCTCGTTTCTCTGCGGCCTCTTCAGCCTCGGCCTTCATGGTCATATACTGATCGTAATTACCTTTAGCGATAGTGATACCGGTTCGGGTGATCTCTGCGGTGTGAGTCGTTATTCTGTTTAAGAAATCACGGTCGTGGCTTACAATGAGCATGCCGCCATTCTGGCGTGCAAGGTATTTTTCGAGCCAGACCAACGAATCCATGTCAAGATGGTTCGTTGGCTCATCGAGAAGCATGAAATCGGGGGAGAGCAGAAGCAGGCTTCCCAGCACTGCCCGCATGCGATACCCTCCGGAGAGAACCTGCACCGGCTGAGACCAGTTATCTTCTGGAATACCTAACCCGCAGAGGATCGCTTTTGCCCGTGACACCAGTGAGTACCCATCATGGAATGTAACCATATCGTAGAGCGAATCCATCTTTTTGAGGGCAGTTTTGAGATCCTGGTGAATAGTAGCGGAAACCGATTGAATCTGCTGCTCAAAGTCGAGCACGTGTGCAAAAGGAGCAAGCACGATTTCCAGAGGAGTTTTATCATCGAGAACCTCGACCTCCTGAGGAAGATAGCCGATCTTTAGGTCTGAGGGGGTGCGGATGGACCCGCTGTCGGGTTGTTCTTCCCCGGAGAGCATTCGAAGCAGTGTCGTTTTACCCGATCCGTTTGCACCGATAAGCCCGGTTCGCTCACTCTCATGGATAGAGAACGAAACTTCCTGGAGCAGCACAGTGCTACCATACTGTTTCGAGATGTTTTCAAAGGTAATCATAAGCAGAGAAAAATAAAAGCTGAGAGCTGGAATTGAAAGGGTTGTACAATTATATAGTTCGGGGAAAAGGATGGAAGATTGGGGACGGACTATTTTTTTGCTTTGTGAGGGAGGATACGGCATGGGATGGACTGCTTGTATGGTGCTTTTGATGGGGGTGATGGACAGTTATAACGGGTGAAATCCAGGATCTGGGCGTCTAAGACTGTAATCCATGATGTTACCATGGGGAATTAAGACCCAGGATAAGATTCCGGATGAGATTGCGGGCGTCTGGCGAAGACGTCACCGGTTCTCCGCCGGGCTCGTCGTACCTCCTCGGTACCAGAGTGCATTATGTCATGAGTACATGACCGGGTCGCCTGGTACTGTGCTCTGGCACACCCAAATATCGCCCCTGGCGCATCCCAAAGCAATACAGTTTGAGATACGCTTCGCGGCAGACCGTTACGGGTGTCGCGCACCGGACGGTATGGCCTACCACGACAGCATAAGCGCGCCACCCTGCGCAGCAACCAGATGAAGACCTTTAATTCTCAAGACTCGCGATAGTCATTTTTTATTCGAATACATATAGGTCAGACCGGCGGAAAGAGTTTGTTTGAGTCTGAAATTCTTACTGATTTCCCTATCGTAATATGCAGCAAACGACAGATTGAGCATCAGAAACTTGGCAAAGGTCAAAGAGAGGGAATTTTCCCATTTCAGATGCGGGTATCGCCAGTCATTCTCTTCCGGCGTGCCCTTTAACTCTTCTG
>OBJA01000873.1_pt1 | contig 23739 bp, 19 predicted proteins | sample 1519751 | NCBI WGS metagenome assembly OBJA01 (sample SAMEA3881238, study PRJEB22517) | soil metagenome | biome: lake sediment; feature: soda lake sediment; material: sediment, water from around vicinity | place: India | collected 2013-12-23 | depth 3 m
CGACATGCCGTAGATCAGGCCAAAATTGATCGCCTTGGCACTGCGGCGCTGCTCCGCTGTGACCTCGGCCAGCGGTACGCCGAACACCTCGGCGGCGGTGGCGCGGTGGATGTCCTCACCAGCGGCGAAGGCGGCCAGCAGGCCTTCATCGCCGGAGAGATGGGCCATGATGCGCAGTTCGATCTGTGAATAATCCGCCGCCAGCAGCAACTGGCCTGGCGGGGCGATAAAGGCCTGGCGGATCCGCCGCCCCTCCTCACTGCGCACCGGGATATTCTGCAGATTCGGATCCGACGAGGACAGTCGCCCGGTAGCCGCCACCGCCTGATGGTAGGAGGTATGCACCCGTCCGGTATGTGGATGGATCATTTGCGGCAGCTTATCGGTGTAGGTGGATTTGAGCTTGGCCAGGCCGCGATGCTCGAGGATCAGACGCGGTAGCGGGTAGTCCAGTGCCAGCTCCTGCAACACCTCCTCAGCCGTGGAGGGCTGGCCCTTGGGGGTTTTCTTGTAGACCGGCAGCTTGAGTTGCTCATAGAGGATGGCCTGGATCTGCTTGGGCGAGCCCAGATTGAACGGCCCGCCCGCCTCGTGATGGGCCTCCTGCTCCAGCGCCGCCAGCTTGGCCGCCAATTCCTGGCTCTGCCGTTCCAACATGCCGCGATCAACCAGCACGCCATGACGCTCGATGCGCGAGAGGATCGACAGCAGCGGCACCTCTAGTTCCCGATAGAGCCTCGCCAGTGGCGGGATGGCCTGCAATCTTGGCCACAGATTGTGATGCAGACGCAGCGTAACATCGGCATCCTCGGCCGCATACGGGGCGGCCTGCGCCAGCGCCACCTCGGCAAAGCCGATCTGTTTGGCACCCTTGCCGGCCACCTCTTCATAGCCGATGGTCTTGTGGCCCAGATACTTGAGCGCCAGCGAATCCATGTCGTGGCGGGTGGCGGTGCTGTCCAGCACATAGGATTCCAGCATGGTGTCGCTGAGCGATGCCCCGCAGCGTGATGCCGTGGTTGGCCAGCACGCTCATGTCGTATTTGAGGTTCTGCCCGAGCTTTTTGCGGGTTTCATCCTCCAGCAGCGGCCTGAGCCGGGCCAATACCTCGTCGCGCGGCAGCTGCAGCGGCACGCCGGGGTAGCTGTGTGCCAGCGGCAGGTAGGCGGCCTCACCCGGCACGATGGCAAAGGAGAGGCCGACGATACTGGCGTCCATGTAGTCGAGGCTGGTGGTTTCGGTATCAAGGGCAAACAGCTCCGCCTGTTGCAGGCGTTGCAGCCAGGCCGTGAAGTTATCCCAGTCCAGAATGGTCTGGTAGTCGCTGCTGGGTGGGGCGGCTGCCTCCGTGCCGGCCTCGGTCGTGCTACCGAGCAGCTCACCTAGCCAGCTCTTGAACTCCATCTCGCCATACAGCCGTTTCAGGGCCTCGCTGTCCGGCGTGCGGCGCTTGAGTTGTTGCGGCCCCTGTTCGAGTGGCACATCGCACTTGATGGTCACCAGTCGGCGCGACATGGGCAGCATCTCCAGACTGGCGCGCAGATTGTCGCCCACCTTGCCCTTGATGGCCTCGGCATTCTCGATGATGCCATCCAGCGAGCCATACTCCGTCAGCCACTTGACCGCGGTCTTCGGCCCTACCTTGGGTACCCCAGGCACGTTGTCTGAGGTATCGCCGATCAATGCCAGGTAATCGATAATCCGCTCCGCCGGCACGCCAAACTTCTCCACCACCCCGGCCGGATCCATCACCGTCTCGGTCATCGTATTGATCAGGGTGATGTGTGGATTGACCAACTGCGCCATATCCTTGTCGCCGGTCGAGATCAGTACCAGCATCCCCGCCGCCTCGGCCTGGCGCGCCAGGGTACCGATCACATCATCGGCCTCCACCCCATCGATCATCAGCAGCGGCAGCCCCATCGCCTCGACGATGGCGTGGATGGTCTCCACCTGGCCGCGCAACTCCTCAGGCATCGGCGGGCGGTGCGCCTTGTATTCGGGGTAGAGCTCGTCGCGGAAGGTCTTGCCCTTGGCATCGAATACCACCGCCACATAGCGCGGGTCATAATCATTCAGCAGGCGGCGCAGCATATTGGTGACGCCATAGACCGCCCCGGTCGGTTGGCCGGCGGAATTGCTCAACGCTGGCATGGCGTGAAAGGCGCGATACAGATAGGACGAGCCGTCCACCAATACCAGTCTGTCTGCATTGCTTGGCATATCGTGATCCCGGGATGGAAAATACGCAGAGGATAAACGAAAACCTCCGCCATTGCCCCGCCCGATCATTCGGGCTGAACCGCCTTTATTCGCTGCAGCCCCAGCAGTATATTCGTATAACAGTGATCGCTAATATAATTAGCTTTTTATTTCAACAACATAGGGTATATTTTTCTTGACAGTCTTGCTAAAGAAATTGTCTAATGGCTAACCGAAATTCAGTGCGCCAACGGCAAGATAATATAAGCCAAACTGACCGGCTCCAGGCCGCTCGGATCACACCAACGGCGCAGTGGATGGTGGAGGAGTCAAATAAAAAACACCATGCCGACCGGAACTGTCGGCATTTTTTTTGCCATCCGGTTATACTCTGCCTAATGATCCCGGCAAAACGGCACAACCCCAATGGATAGCAAGGACAAAGGCCGCCACCACGGCACCATCCCCGACGATAGTATGCTGACCCGCGAGTCCTGGAAGATCTTCCAGATCATGGCGGAGTTCGTGGAGGGCTTCGAGCGACTGGCCGAGATCCGCCCCTCCGTCAGCATCTTCGGCTCAGCCCGCACCCTGACCAATCACCCTTATTACAAACTGACCGAGGATATCGCCTTTGCCCTCTCCGAGGCCGGTTTCTCGGTGGTCAGCGGGGGTGGCCCGGGGATTATGGAGGCTGCCAACAAGGGCGCCTATGCCGGCAAGTCGCCCTCGATCGGCCTGAATATCCAGCTCCCCCACGAGCAAAGCGGCAACCCCTATCAGGACATCCGCCTGACCTTTCGCCACTTTTTCTCACGCAAGGTCATGTTCGTCAAATATGCCACGGCCTATGTGGTGCTGCCCGGCGGCTTTGGTACCCTGGACGAACTGGCCGAGATCCTCACCCTGGTACAGACCGGCAAGGCATGCCGCATTCCCATCATCCTGGTGCACGAGCCCTTCTGGCGCGGCTTGATCGACTGGATCGGCACCACCATGGTAGAGGAAAAGGTGATCAGCCCCGAGGATCTGGATCTGATCCAGATCCTGGATACACCCCAACAGGTAGTCGACGCCATCTTCAACCACTATGAGCAGCGCGGTTTCGAGCCCTCCGCCGAAGAGCGCGAAATCCTCCTCGATCTATAAAGGACACCCCATGTACCGCCCACCCCACTTGCTATTGCTCCCCCTCCTGCTGAGCCTCGGCCACAACCTGTATGCCCAGCCACTGGCCGAGGCACCACCGCCCCCAGCCCTACCGGACGAGGGGATCGAACACCCCGAGATCGACGACCTCGAACCGGAAGTGCGCATCATTCGGCGTGGTGACGACATCATCGAGGAATTTCGCTCCGGAGGCCGGCTCTACATGGTGCGCATCACCCCTGCCAAGGGCCGCCCCTACTACCTGATCGACACCGATGGCAGCGGGATCCTCGACACCCGCCGCGAAGCGCTGGAGCCACCCGATCTGGTCAAATGGCGGATCTTCAGCTGGTAACCCCCTGTCATTCCTGTGACGGGCCGGATATGATCCGGCCCATCTACATACCTCAAAGCCCTTTATGTCCGTCTATACCGTTGTTGAGCAGCACGAGCTGGAGACCTTCCTCACCCACTATGCGGTCGGTGACCTGATCGAATATCAGGGCATCAGTGCCGGGATCGAGAATACCAACTATTTTGTCACCACCAGTGAGCAACGGCTGGTACTGACCCTCTTCGAGCAACACAGCGCCGGGGAGATGGACTACTTCCTCAACCTGATGGCCTTTCTGGCCGAACACCGCATCCCCAGCGCCCACCCCATCGCCGATCGCAACGGCCACTATCTGCGCGAACTGAAGGGCAAGCCCGCCGCACTGGTGATGCGCCTGCACGGTGCCGGCATCGAGCAGCCCAATCTCACCCAGTGCCAAGCAATCGGCCAGGCCCTGGCCGAACTGCATCTGGCCGGTCAATCCTTCCCCGAGCAGCGCCCCAACGATCGCGGCCCGCAGTGGTGGCATCAGACCCGCAATCGCCTGGTGGAGCACCTGACCACCGATGATCGCCGACTGCTCGATGAAGAACTGGCCTATCAGGACAGCTTTCGCCACTCCGAGCTGCCGCGCGGCATCATTCATGCCGACCTGTTTCGCGACAATGCCCTGTTCGAGGGGGATCGCCTGACCGGCATCATCGACTTCTACTACGCCTGCAACGACGTCCTGCTGTACGATGTGGCCGTGACAGTCAACGACTGGTGCAGTCAGGGCGATGGCGCACTGGACAAGGGCATACTGGATGCCCTGCTACAGGCCTATCACCACACCCGGCCCTTCAGCCAGCAGGAAGCCACCGCCTGGCCGGTCATGCTGCGCGCCGCCGCGCTGCGCTTCTGGCTTTCCCGCCTGCACGATCTGCATTTTCCCCGTGAAGGCGAACTGACCCACACCAAGGATCCACAGGTCTTCAAAAATATCCTGCTACAACACCGGCACGCCTGCGAACCGCTGCCCTTTCACTGCCCCTAACGAAAAAAGCCGACCCAGGGTCGGCTTTTTTATGCGTCGGCCAAACAGGCTTATTCCAGCATATACTCGATAGCGGCACGCAACTCCTCATCGCTACAAGCCGCGCAGGTGCCACGCGGCGGCATCGCATTGACACCGGTGATGGCATTTTGCAGCATCGCATCCAGCCCCTTCTCGACAAACGGCGCCCAGGCACCGGTATCACCGCGCTTCGGCGCACCGGCAATCCCCATATCATGACAGGCCATACAGGAGCTACCGTAGACGTCCTTGCCGGAACGCCCGGCACCGGCATCAGCGGTAGCTGCCGCCGGTGCTTCAGCGACAGCGGGTGCCGCCGCAGGCTGGATCGGTGCGCCGGTATTCAGCTGCGCCACCGGGGCAATACGCTGGGCCACCGCCTCATCACTCATGTCCGCCTTGCCAGCTCTGTGCATCGTATTGGCCAGCCCATTGACGATCAGCACCAACAACCCCACGACAAACAGAACAGCCAGGCTTGTCCCGAAATAGGTTTGAACTTTATTGCTCACAGCAAACTCCCGCTCGTTAGATGATAAACCGGATCCCAGACGCACCCCTTGGGGCACGCCACGATGGCCGGTAGTATAACTTCAAATGGAAACAACAGGAAATCACACTAAACCCATAGACGACCGACACGCGGATCGGTATCCTAACCGCCTATTCCGCGCCCGTAGCTCAGCTGGATAGAGTACTGGCTTCCGACGCCAGTGGTCGGGGGTTCGAATCCCTCCGGGCGCGCCATATTCCATCTCTGATCGTGATCGTTTTCTCACCGTCCTTATCATCCTATCTGGTTCCCACCCGGTGCCTGTCCTTCTCAAGCCTTGAGCCAATCCCATCGAGTCCACTTATCTCTGGCCCCAGATTTTCATACTGCCCCAATCCTGCTGGAAATCCAAGGAACCGGTTTCGGCGCCCTCCCCTCCCAAGCTTTGTGTACTATGCTGAACAGCATGTCCTTGCACCTCTACCAGGTTGATCATGGAAGTGGGCTCATGGCGGCATTTTTATCACGGCGCCGATATTGGCATCGAGGGGTGTGGCAGCAGCCCAGCGGCGGCCTTTGAGCAGGCGGCGCTTGGCCTAACGGCGGTGATCTGCGACCCGGCACGGGTACGGGCGCTGACTGCCGTGACCCTGGATTGTTCGGCACCGGATCGGGAGCTGCTATTGGTTGACTGGCTCAACGGCCTGATCTTCGAGATGGCGACCCGCCGGATGCTGTTTTGCCGCTTTGCGGTCGAACTGGAGGGTGAACATCTGCATGGCCGCGCCTGGGGCGAGGCCATTGAGGTGGCGCGTCACCACCCGGCGGTTGAGGTGAAGGGCGCGACCTACACACAGCTGCGGGTTTCGCAGCAGGCCGATGGACAGTGGCTGGCCCGTTGCGTGGTGGATGTCTAGCAGACAGTTCTGCCAAGGGGGTGCACATGTTGCGTGAGCATCTGTACCAGCTATCCGAGTATGCCTGGGCGATCGCGCCGCACGGAGCGATGCGGGTGCCTGCCATCTTCTTTGCCGATACCGCCCTGATCGAGGCGATGGATGACAAGGTATTCGAGCAGGCCTGCAATGTCGCCGGCCTGCCGGGCATCGTGCAGGGCGTCTATGCCATGCCGGACGCGCATTGGGGCTACGGCTTTCCGATCGGCGGGGTGGCCGCCTTCGATGCCGATGCCGGGGGGGTGGTATCGGCCGGCGGGGTCGGCTTTGATATCTCCTGCGGGGTGCGTACCCTGCGCACCGGCCTGACGCTGGCACAACTGGAGCGCATCAAGACCCCGCTGGCCGATGCGCTGTTCCGGCAGATCCCTGCCGGGCTCGGCAGTACCGGTGCGGTGCGGCTCAATGACAAGGCGATGCACGCCATGCTCGCCAGCGGGGCACGCTGGGCGGTGGAACAGGGTTTTGGCGACGAGGCCGATCTGGCGTATACCGAAGAACGCGGCTACATGGCCGGTGCACAGCCGGAGGCGGTGTCCGCGCAGGCAAAGAAACGCCAGCGCGACGAGATGGGCACGCTCGGCTCCGGCAACCACTATCTGGAGGTGCAGCAGGTGGCGCAGCTGTACGACATCGCCGCCGCCAAGGCCTTCGGCCTTCAGGTGGATGATATCGTAGTCAGCATACACTGCGGCTCGCGTGGCCTTGGCCATCAGATTGGCACGGAATTCTTGAAAGAGATGGTGCTGACCGCCGGACAGTACGGCATCCAGCTACCGGATCGCGAGCTGGCCTGCGCCCCCATCGACTCGCCCCTCGGACAGCGCTATCTCGGCGCGATGCGTGCCGGGATCAACTGCGCGCTGGCCAACCGCCAGATCCTCACCCACCTGACGCGCGAGGTCTTTGTGGATCTCGCCCCACAGGCACGGCTCAGCCTGTTGTACGACGTTTCGCACAATACCTGCAAGGTGGAAGCGCATCTGATCGATGGGATCCGACGGCGTCTGTACGTCCATCGCAAGGGGGCGACGCGCGCCTTCGGGCCTGGCCACCCCGAGTTGCCCGCGTCCCTGCGTGCCGTCGGTCAGCCGGTTCTGATCGGTGGCTCGATGGGCACAGCATCCTACATCCTGGCCGGTAGCCACGACAGCGAGCAGCGTGCCTTCAGTTCGGCCTGTCACGGCGCCGGGCGCGCCATGAGCCGACATGCCGCCACCCGTCTGTGGCACGGTCGCCAGGTGGTCGACGAGCTGGCCACGCGCGGGATTATCATCCGCAGTCCATCACTGCGCGGGGTGGCCGAGGAGGCGCCCGGCGCCTACAAGGATGTCGGCGCGGTGGTGGATGTGGCCGAGCAGGCCGGGCTGGCGCGCAAGGTGGCACGGCTGCTCCCGCTGATCTGTATCAAGGGCTAGCAGCAAAGCCGCTGGGTTGAATAGCGTAACCCTCGGATAATAGACATAAAAAAGGCCCTCATAAGAGGGCCAGAGGGGTTCCACAGGGGGAGAAGAGAAGTCAACTTGCTTGCGGGCAGGCCAGGCCTGCTTGCCTGGAAGCGGTTTAAACCTGTTCCTGGCTCAGCGGATTCTGTGCCGATTCGATGCGCTGCTGCAGACGGCGCTCTTCCAGGGTACGGGCGCGCATCTCGGCACGCTCGCGATCCAGACCGGCACCCTTGCGCAGTTCCAGCTTGGCCTGCTGCTCGGCACGCTGTTCTTCCAACACCGTCGCGCGGTAGTTGGCGCGGTCACGCACCAGGCCCTGTTCCTTGTTGGTACACTTGTCGCTGGCTACGGCGCTGTCACCCTGGCCGCTGATACTGACCGGGCCAGCCGCCATGGCGATGCCGAACGGTACAGCCAGTGCAAACATCGTGGCAAGCAGTACGTTGTTAATCTTTGTGCTCATGGTTTATCCCTCCATTAGCGATTTAGTATATTAGCAATATGTGTATAAGATAGCGCTAATGTTTCTGCCTGTCAAGCAATGTCCACAAAAAAAATTGATTATTTACCGATACAGAAGGAAGAGAAGATCATCCCCAGCAGATCCTCACTGCTGACCTCGCCGGTGATTTTGCCCAGGGCCTGCTGAGCCAGGCGCAGTTCCTCGGCCAGCAGCTCTCCATAGCCGTGCTCGAACTGAGTGGCCGCAGCCTCAATATGTGTCCCAGCCCGTTGCAGGGCATCCAGATGGCGGCGACGGGCCATGTAGTGGCCCTCGAAATTGTCCTGATAACCGATACTCTGCTTGAGGTGGTCGCGCAGCAGTTCGATACCGGCACCGGTTTTGGCCGACAGGCGGATCAGGGTGTGGCCGGCCTGTTGTACCTGCATGGGCGGCTGCCCGCTGAGGTCGCACTTGTTGTATACCGTACTGCGCGGGATATGCGCTGGCAGTTGCTCGATAATTCGCTGGTCGGCCTCGCCAAGCCCCTGGCGATCATCGACCAGCAACAGGATCCGGTCGGCCTCCTCGATGGCCCGCCAGGCACGGCGGATCCCCTCCTGTTCGACCGGATCAGTGCTGTCGCGCAGACCGGCGGTATCGATGATATGCAGCGGCAGGCCGTCGATCTGGATCTGTTCGCGCAGGATATCGCGCGTGGTGCCGGCGATCGCGGTAACGATCGCGCTGTCGCGACCCGACAGGGCATTGAGCAGGCTGGACTTGCCGGCATTGGGCTGGCCGGCAATCACCAGGGTCATCCCCTCGCGTAGCAGGCTGCCCTGGGCGGCACTGTTGCTGATCCGCTGGTGTGCCTGGCGGATCGCCGCCAGACGGCCCGCAACCTCCTCACCCCCCAGAAAATCGATCTCCTCGTCGGCAAAGTCGATCGCCGCCTCGACATACAAGCGCAGTGCGGTCAACTGCTCAACCAGCTCGTGGATCTGCCGGGAAAAGGCTCCTTGCAGGGTGCGTAGCGCACTGCGGGCCGCCTGTTCGCTACCGGCCTCGATCAGATCGGCAATCGCCTCGGCCTGGGCCAGGTCGAGCTTGCCGTTCAAAAAGGCGCGCTCTGAAAACTCGCCGGGGCGCGCCAGCCGTGCCCCCAGGCTGCACACCGTGGCCAGCAAGCGGTCGATGATCACCGGCCCGCCGTGGGCGTGCAATTCCAGCACATCCTCGCCGGTAAAGGAGTGCGGCCCGGGAAACCACAGCGCGATCCCCTGATCGATGACCTCTTGTGCCTGGTCGTGAAAGGGCAGGTATTCGGCATGGCGGGGGGCTGGACAATGCCCAAGGATCGCCCTGGCACATGCCTGGGCCAGCGGGCCGGAGATGCGCACGATGCCCACCCCACCCTTTCCGGGTGGGGTGGCCTGTGCGGCTATGGTATCGAGTGGGGTGCGGTGATCTGCCGTCTGGCTGCTCACGGCTGGCTTGCTATGCCTTCACCACATAGCGGGTGATGTAGTATTGCTGGGCGATCGACAGGACGTTATTGACCACCCAGTAGAGCACCAGCCCGGCGGGGAAGAACAAGAAGAAGAAGGTAAAGGCGATCGGCAATACCATCATGATCCGCGCCTGAATGGGATCGAGCGGGGTCGGATTGAGACGGTGCTGGATCAGCATGGTCAGGCCCATCAGCACCGGCAGGACAAACCATGGGTCAGGGCTGGAGAGATCCTGGATCCACAGCATGAAGGGCGCCTGGCGCATCTCCACACTCTCCAATAGCATCCAGTACAGGGCGATAAAGACCGGGATCTGCACCAGGATCGGCAGACAGCCGCCCAGCGGATTGATCTTTTCCTCCTTGTACATGCGCATCATCGCTTCATTGAGCTTCTGCTTGTCGTCGCCGTAACGCTCCTTCAACTCGGCCAGCTTGGGCTGCACCTTGCGCATGTGCGCCATCGAGCGGTAGCTGGCCTCGGAGAGCTTGTAAAAGACCAGCTTGATCATCACCGTCAGGAAGATGATTGCCCAGCCCCAATTGCCCACCAGCGCATGGATATGCTTGAGCAGCCAGAACAGTGGCGCGGAGATGATAGTCAGCATCCCGTAGTCCACCGTCAACTGCAAGCCGGTGACCACCTCACGCATCTCATCCTGCAACTTGGGGCCGACGAACATCCGTGAGTTGAGGCGAGCGCTTTCACCGCTGGCCACGGTATGCTGCTCGCCGACCATGCCGACGATATAGCGATTGTCGCCCACGGCCTTGGTATAGAAGGTACTGGTCTGATCCTGCGGCGGGATCCACGCACCCAGGAAATAGTGCTCGATCATCGCCGCCCAGCCGCCATTCACGCTGCGGCTGAGATCACGGCTGGCGATATCCTTGAAGGAGAGCTTTTCGTACTTCTCTTCCGGGCTGTAGATCACCGCGCCGGTATAGGTATAGATAAAGAAGGAACTGCGCTCTGCCGCCTCGCCACGCTGCAACTGGCGATAGACATGACCGCCCCACGGCTGGCTGCTGCCGTTGTGGATCTCGAAATCGACATCGATCACATAACTGTTGCGGTGGAAGGTGTAGATCTTGTCCACCCGCACCCCACTGTCATCCTGCCAGCTCAGGCGCACCTCCAGAGCATCCTCACCCTCAGCCATGCGGTACTCATCCTGCTCGGCATGAAAGTGCTGGTGGTGGTTGGGCGCGACGCTCTCGGTGCCGGCTGCCGGCAGCAGGGCCGCCTGGGCGATAAAGAAGTTGTGCTCGTCGTCCATCAGGCGCACCGGCACATCCGGTTCCTTTTGGGTCAGCGGATACTGCAACAGATCAACCCGGCGCAGATCCCCACCCAGGCTATCGAGTTCGATATCATAGACGTCGGTTAGCACCCGGATCCGCTGGGCACTCTGCGCATGGCGCAGGGTCGGCGCATCGGTGATGGTGTGCGGGGTATCGCCGGGTTGCGGCGTAGCGGGCAGATCCTGGGCCTGTGGCATGGCGGTTTCGGCCACGCTCTCGGGCTGCTTGGGACGCACATAATCTTCCTGCCAGGCCTGCCAGATCAGAAACAGGGTAAAGAACAGGGCCGTCAGCAGTAAGATTCTCGGGAAATCCATGGTCTCGTCTTTTTATGATAGCGATAATGGAAAACAAGCCGCATCAATACGGCAGCGCTGAATCCGATCATGCTACCCGACGGGCCAGCAGATCGCCAGCCAAGCCCTGCTCACCCACAGCGCCGGGCCAGACTGTTGAAACATGCCTCGATGCTGCCGCGCAGCGCCTGCCTGTCCAGTTTGTCCGTTCCGGATCGGCACAGCACCACCAGGTCGAGACTACCCAACTGCTGGCAATGCAAACGGAAGTGCTCGCGCAACTGCCGCTTGATGCGGTTTCGTGCCACCGCACGCCGAACCGCCTTGCGCGAAATCGCCATCCCCAGCCTGGGGTAACCCAGGCCATTGTCACGTGCCAGGATGGTAAAGTGCGCGTTGCTCGCCTTGCAGGGATCGGCAAAGACCTGCTTAAAATCGTTTGCCGACAGCAGCCTCAAACCGCGTGGAAAGCCCCTTGAATCTGTCGCCAGCGGGAGGACTGGGCCGATGGGGTGGTGTTGCTTAGGCAGAGAGGCGGGCACGACCCTTGGCACGACGAGCCTTGATGACTTTGCGGCCACCAACAGTGCTCATGCGGGCACGAAAGCCGTGATTACGGGCACGTTTGATGCGGCTGGGCTGAAAGGTTCTCTTCATGACTGCTCTTCGTCCAATTCAATAATAAGGTCTATACGGCTCGCGCACCCTGCTCGCAGGGCGCGAAAAAGGACGCAAACAATACTGGCAATCACCCTCTGTTGTCAATATCCCGGGCAGAGCTTGCCAATGATCCACCCCGCAGGCGTGACGGTTTTTGGCGCCGCCGGCCAGGCTAGGGGATTATTGCCAGGTCAATTTTTCCCCCGCACCAGTTTTAGCGGGCAGGATGGCAAGGTAAAAGGCTGGGTGTTCAGCAGGTGCTCCGCCTCGTTGATCGTCAACGGCTTGGCAAACAGATAGCCCTGCCCATGGGTACACTTCATCTCGCACAGGCGGCTGAACTGTGCCGCCGTCTCGATCCCCTCCGCGACCACTGCCAGGCCGTGGCTACTGGCCAGATTTTGGATCGCCCGCACCGTCTCGATACCATCACCCTCGATGCGCGCCACAAAGGAGCGGTCGATCTTCAGCACGCTGACCGGCAAGGTGTGTAGATAGCTCATACTGGAGTAGCCCGTGCCAAAATCGTCGATACACAACGGGGTCTGTAGCTCATGCAGGGCCTGCAATGTCTGCTGCACCTGTTTGTCATCCTGTATCAAGACCGACTCGGTCAGCTCCAGCCACAGTTTTTGCGGTGCCAGTTCCGCCGCCTGCAAGGCCTGCCCGATCCGCTGTGTCAGGCCCTTCTTTTCCAGTTGCTTGCCGGACAGGTTGATACTGATGTGCAACTGCGGATGCAGCTTGTGCCAGGCCTGCAATTGACGGATCGCCTCATCCACCACCCACTCACCGATCGCCACGATTAGCCCTGTCTCCTCGGCCAGCGGGATAAATTCACTCGGGGTGATCAGGCCATGTTGGGGATGGCGCCAGCGCAGCAGCGCCTCAAAGCCCACGATCCGCCCATCCACCAGTGTAACGATCGGCTGGTAGAGCAAAAAGAACTGCCCACCCTCCATGGCCAGGCGTAGATCATGCTCCATCTCCATTTGTGCCAGTAGCTGCGCCCGCATTGCCTTGTCAAACACCACATGACTGCCCTTGCCCTGTTGCTTGGCCCGGTACATCGCGGTATCGGCATCGCGCAGGATATCCTCCGGATGGATATAGCCCTGCCCCAGCGCGATGCCGATGCTAGCACTGGTGAAGATATCCTGGTCGTTGAGTTTGAACGGCTCAGCCAGTGCCTGGTGGATGCGCTGCGCCATCTGCTCGGCCTCTGCCTCGTTATTGACATCCTCCAGCAGGATCACAAACTCATCCCCGCCCATCCGGGCCAGGATATCACCGTGACGCACGGTGGCGCTGAGGCGCTGGGCAATCTGGATCAAAAACTGATCACCAAGCAGGTGGCCAAAACTGTCGTTGATCAGTTTGAAGCGATCGATATCCAGAAACAGTATGGCAAAGTGATACTCGCTGCGACGCCGGGCACGCTCCACCGCGTGCTGGAGCATCTCCAGCAGCAACACCCGGTTGCACAATCCGGTCAGTGCATCGTGCAGGGCCTGATGGCGCAACTGTTCTTCCGCCAGTTTGCGCTCGGTAATATCGGTCAACGAGCCGGCTATGCGCAGGGCATTCCCCTGGCTATCACGCACTGCCAGGCCTCGACTGAGTACCCAGCGATAGCCCGCGGTGTTGTGCCAGATGCGATGTTCATGGTGAAACTGCCCGGTTAACCCCTCGAGATGGGCCTGTAGTTCGGTGCGCAGATTCTCCAGATCTGAGGGATGCACCCGATCAAACCAGGTTTCGGGAGCATGGTCGCCGTTACCTGCCTGGCGGCCGAAGATCTCGTGCCAGCGATCGGAATAGTAGATGGTATTGCGGCGCAGATCCCAGTCCCACAGGCCATCATTGGCACCTTGCGCCGCCAACGCATAACGCTCCTCACTCTCACGCAGCGCCTCCTCAGCCTGCTCCTGCTCGCTGATATCGCGCAGATAGGCGGTAAACAACGGCCCCTTGAGGCTCTCGATACGGGTGATCGCCAGTTCCACGGGGAATGTTGTACCGTCTCGTCGCAGTGCACGCATCTTGACGCGTTGCCCCAGCATCCCTCTAGTGCCATCGCGCAGATGCTGCGCCAGTCCCTTGCGGTGCTGTGCACGCAACTCCCGGGGGATGATCAGTTCCGCCAGTTCCCGCCCAAGTACCTCACTGCGGGCATAGCCAAATGTCTGCTCGGCCGCCGGGTTGAACTGGACTACCAGCCCATTGCTATCGATCGTGATAATACAGTCGAGCGCCGATTCGAGCATCGCACTCTTGGCCACCTCGCTTTCATACAGCTCCTGTTCGGCGAGCAGCCGTGCCTCCTCGCGTCGGCGCAGGTGAAATCCTCCCGCACCGATCCCCAGCAGCCCCAGCAGCCAGAGCGTGCCATAGGCAAAGCCCTTCTTTAGATAGTCATTGTGCAGATTGGTAAGATAGGCGGTCATCGGCACCGCCACACCGACCCCGCCAGCCACCGAGCCTGGCTCGCCGTACTGGGTCAAGTGACAGTGCAGGCAACCTGGCTCTACGGTCATCACCCGCATCAGGCGCAGATGCGGGATGCCCTCGATATCGGTCAGTTCCATTGCCTCGCTGGCGCCGGCGGCAAACGATTCCAGCACGCCACGTTCCCAGGGATCAGGCATGTTGGCGGGACGCAAAGGGGTAAGGCTGGTGATCCGCCCAGCCACGCCGTACAGATCCGAGAAGTCCTCGTTCATCTGGCGCACAATGCGCGCTGGGTTGATCAGGGTCAGCTGCAAGCCGGATGGAGAAACAATATCCCGCTCGGGAACGTGTGACAGATAGGGATCGGGATCCATCCGTTCGCTGATCGGGACATATATGCGATCCTGCATGGTCGCCCAGTGGCGCAGGGCCTGATCCTTGTTAAAGTGGGCGCGTGCCTCGTTGGTCGCCATCTCAAACGAGATCTGGCGAGCATGGTAGAAATCCCATGCCATAATCAGCACCACGATGGCACACCATACACCGGCCAAGACGGTAAAGTAGCGACCAATGCGGTATGCCTGGATGCGATGTGGCTGCGCATCAGGCTTGTTCATGACCCCCCGAGGACAATGTCTTTCAGGCTGACTATTATGATTTTTTTGTTATGTGCAATGGATAGTATCACGGCTGCTTGATAACAGAAAAGTCATTTGTTTCATGTTGTTAACAAAGGAAAAACTGATTATTGACACATTTTTCGGCTGTGGATAACTTTTTACGATCCCGGTAAACTGCCGGACTAAACAGATACTTCGCCACGGCTTGTTGGCCACCTACCCAGATTGAAGGAAAGAGCATGGCGGTTGCGTTATGGGGTCAGTGTTTGGCACGACTCGAGGGTGAGCTCTCTCCCCAGCAATACAATACCTGGATTCGGCCACTACAGGCCGTGCAACAGGGTGAGACCCTGCGCATTCTCTCGCCCAATCGCTTTGTGCAGGACTGGGTGATCGAGCATTACCAGGATCGGATCAACGAAATGCTCGCGCAGATGAGCGAATCAAAGCCACCACGCTTGCACTTCGAGGTTGGTAGCCTGCCAAGCAAGCAACCGGCCCAGCAGGCCGTGACCACCCATAGCGTGCTCGAGCACGAGCAGGCGGAGGCCAGCCAGGTTCGCACCGCCGATCGCTCGATCTCCACCAATCCTGCCTCCACCTTCGACAATTTTGTCGAGGGCAAATCCAACCAGCTGGCCCGCGCTGCCTCGATGCAGGTCGCGCAAAATCCCGGTTTGGCGTACAACCCACTCTTTATCTATGGCGGGGTCGGGCTGGGCAAGACCCACCTAATGCATGCCGTGGGCAATCAAATCCTGGCCAACAACCCTGCTGCCAAGGTGGTCTATCTGCATTCCGAACGCTTTGTCGCCGACATGGTCAAGGCCTTGCAGCACAATGCCATCAACGAATTCAAGCGTTATTATCGTTCGGTGGATGCCTTGTTGATTGACGACATCCAGTTCTTTGCTGGCAAGGAGCGTTCCCAGGAAGAGTTCTTTCACACCTTCAATGCCTTGCTGGAGGGTCATAAACAGGTCATCCTGACCTCGGATCGCTATCCCAAAGAGGTCAAAGGGCTGGAGGAGCGCCTCAAATCACGCTTTGGCTGGGGTTTGACGGTTGCCATCGAACCACCCGAGCTGGAAACCCGCGTGGCCATCCTGATGAGCAAGGCACAACAGGCGGCGATCGAACTCCCGCATGAAGTGGCCTTTTTCATCGCCAAACGGATCCGCTCTAACATCCGCGAACTGGAAGGTGCGCTGCGCCGGGTGATCGCCAACGCCCACTTTACCGGCCAGGCCATTACCCTGGATTTTGCCAAGCAGGCACTACGTGATCTATTGGCCTTGCAGGCCAAGCAGATCACGATGGAAAATATCCAAAAAACCACCGCGGAATATTATAAAATCCGGGTAGCCGATCTGTTATCCAAGCGGCGCAACCGCTCCATTGCCCGCCCACGACAGATCGCCATGGCCCTGGCCAAGGAACTGACCAACCACAGCCTGCCCGAGATCGGCGATGCCTTTGGCGGTCGTGACCACACCACCATCCTGCATGCCTGCAGAAAGGTGGCGGAATTAAAGGAAAGTGATCAACTCATCAATGATGATTATGCAAACCTGTTAAGAATATTAACGACATAATGTGGAATAACTGTGGATAAGCTGGGCGAAGAAATTTATCCTGATCCGGCACACAGCTTATCCACAGCCGATACCCTGGATAAACGGCCGTTTCCATGGCGGGGAAATAGTAATCAAGTTATTGTAAATAAATGATTTATTAATAATATCCACAAACAAGTGGCTAACTAATTGTAATAACAGGTTTTATATTTATCTATCTATTAATAAATAGGACGGGCCAGATGAACATCAGGATTTCTCGTGAAACGCTTCTTAAACCACTACAACTGGTTAGCGGCGTAGTGGAAAAGCGTCATACCATGGCGATCCTCTCCAACATCCTGTTAAATCTGTCCAATGATCGGCTGACCTTGACGGGCACCGATCTGGAAGTTGAACTGACCGCAAGCATCCCACTGGAAGGGGAACTTGCTGAAGGTGAGATTACCCTGCCAGCCCGCAAGTTTCTCGATATCTGCAAAAGTCTGCCGGATGATTCAATCCTGGATATCAAGATTGACCAGGATCGCGCCCTGATCCGCTCCGGCAAAAGCCGCTTTACTTTGGCGACCCTGCCGGCTACTGATTTTCCGGCCACCGAGAGTATCACCGGTGCACGCGAATACAGTGTTCCGCAGTCGCGCTTGCTCCATTTGCTGGAGCAGACTCAGTTCTGCATGGCCAATCAGGATGTGCGCTATTATCTGAATGGATTGCTGCTTGAACTGCGCGATGGTGGCCTGCGTACGGTGGCCACCGACGGTCACCGCCTTGCCCTGTGTGATGTTGCCTGCGAGGTGGTGCCGGCCGATATCAACCAGATTATTATTCCGCGCAAGGGAGTCAACGAACTGGCCAGGCTCCTGCATGACAGCGATGCTCCGGCCCGTATCCAGCTCAATTCCAATTTCCTGCGGATCACGCTGGAGGATGTTATCTTCACCTCCAAGTTGATCGATGGACGTTTTCCCGATTATGAGCGTGTTATCCCGCGTGGTGGCGACAAGCTGGTGGTTGCCAACAAAGAGGTGTTGCAGCACGGTTTGCAACGCGCCTCGATCCTCTCCAACGACAAATTTCGCGGGGTTCGCCTCAACTTGCGCAACAACCTGCTTCAGGCTACGGTCAATAATCCAGAGCAGGAAGAGGCCGAGGAAGAGATTGATGTCCAGTATAGCGGCGACGAGCTGGAGATCGGTTTCAATGTCTCCTACCTGCTGGATGCGCTTAACGCGATCAATGAGGCAGAGGTACAACTGGTGCTGATCGATCAAAACAGCAGTTGTGTACTGCATGGGGTGGGTGCCGAGGACGCCCGCTATGTGGTCATGCCGATGCGCCTGTAGGGTGGGCTGATCAGCTCACCTTATGCAGATCACCCGGCTTGAGGTCAGTTACTTTCGCAACCTCTCTGCGGTACGTTTATCGCCCGGACCATCACTGAACATCCTTTATGGCGCCAATGCCAGCGGTAAGACCAGCCTGTTGGAGGCCATCCATACCCTCTGTATGGGCCGTTCCTTTCGCACCCTGCGCAGTCAGCAGATCGTGCAGCATGGCCACGAGGCCTTAACCGTCTTTGCCGCATTGCAAGATACCGTCCAGCATCGCTTGGGGATGCAACGCCATACCGATAATCGTATCGAGATCCGCCTCGATGGCCAGCCACTGCGCTCACGTGCCGAGCTGGTTGCACTGCTGCCGCTGCAATTGCTAACTCCCGACTCGATCAACCTTTTGCTCGGTGCGCCCCGCTACCGCCGTCACTATCTTGATTGGCTGATGTTCCACGTGGAACAGGGTTTTTACCGATACTGGCTGGACTACCAGCGTCTGCTCAAACAGCGCAATAGCCTGTTAAAGACACAACAACTGTCGATGCTGGCCACCTGGGAAGAACCCTTGGTCAGGCTCGGTGAGGCTCTTGATGCGATGCGCAAGCAGTTGCTCGAACAGCTCAGTCCGTATGTTGACAGGCTTGTCAAACAGCTCTTGCCTGAGCAGTCGGTGCGATTTGCCTATCGTCAAGGCTGGCGTCAGGATGCCAGCCTTGCTCAGGCCCTGCAAGATAGTCTGGCCAGTGACCGACGTCATGCGGTTACCAGTGTTGGCCCACATCGCTGTGATCTTAGTATCACCACCGCTGAGCGAAGGCCGGTCACCGAGGTCTTTTCACGGGGCCAGCTGAAGTTGCTGGTGGTGGCACTGTATTTGGCACAGATGGAGTTTCTGGCGACGCTCAGCGGCAAACGCAGCCTCGTCCTGGTCGATGACCTGCCGGCAGAGTTGGATCCACAGCACCGTCAATTATTGCTGTCATTACTCCATTCACATTGTCAGCAGGTCTTTATCACCAGTACCGACGCAGCACTTCTCGACTATTCGGCATGGCCTGAAACAAAAGTGTTCCACGTGGAACGTGGTCAAATAAAAGAAGTGGTATAATGCCAGCATCAAGTCATCACCTACCTGCCGGAGCAGTTTATGAGTGAATATAATTCGTCGAATATAAAGGTGTTAAAAGGCCTGGACGCTGTGCGTAAGCGTCCCGGCATGTATATCGGCGATACCGACGATGGCACGGGGCTGCACCATATGGTCTTCGAGGTGGTGGATAACTCCATTGACGAGGCGCTGGCCGGGCATTGCAGTCAGATCGATGTGGTCATCCATAGTGATGGCTCGGTATCGGTAAAGGATAACGGTCGAGGGATCCCGGTAGATTTTCATGAGGAGGAAGGGCGTTCCGCCGCCGAGGTTATCCTGACGGTGCTGCATGCCGGTGGTAAATTCGACGACAACTCCTATAAGGTCTCCGGCGGGCTGCATGGCGTGGGCGTATCGGTGGTCAATGCTCTGTCGGAGAGCCTCAAGCTGACTATCCGTCGCAATGGCAAGAAGTATCAGCAGGAATATGCCCTGGGCGAACCGCTCTATCCGCTCAAGGAGAGTGGTGACAGCAATTCCACCGGTACCGAGATCCGTTTCAAGCCCAGCACCGCTATCTTTACCGAGACCGAATACCACTACGATATCTTGGCCAAGCGGCTGCGCGAGCTGTCGTTCCTGAATTCCGGGGTGCGCATCCATATCCTCGACGAGCGTAGCGGCAAGGAGGATGTCTTCGAGTATGAGGGCGGGATCAGCGCCTTTGTCGAACACCTCAACCGCAACAAGACCCCGATACACCCGACCGTGTTGCACTTCGTGGCGGAAAAGGAGGATATCGTGGTCGAGGTGTCGATGCAGTGGAGCGATGCCTATCAGGAGAATATCTTCTGTTTTACCAACAACATCCCGCAACGGGATGGCGGTACCCACATGGCTGGATTCCGTGCCGCGCTGACCCGTACCATCAACAATTATATCGAGAGCGAGGGGTTGGCCAAGAAGGCCAAGATTAACCCATCCGGTGATGATGCCCGTGAAGGGCTGACCGCCGTACTGTCGGTCAAGGTACCCGATCCCAAATTCTCCTCGCAGACCAAGGACAAGCTGGTCTCTTCCGAGGTGAAGAGCGTGGTCGAGTCGCTGGTGGGGGAAAAATTCAACGATTTCATGCTCGAACACCCGGCCGAGGCCAAGATCATCGCCGGCAAGGTGGTCGATGCGGCGCGGGCGCGCGAGGCGGCACGCAAGGCGCGTGAGATGACCCGCCGCAAGGGGGCGCTGGACATCGCTGGTCTGCCCGGCAAACTGGCCGATTGCCAGGAGCGCGACCCGGCCAATTCCGAACTCTATCTGGTGGAGGGCGATTCCGCCGGTGGTTCGGCCAAGCAGGGCCGTGATCGCAAGAATCAGGCGATCCTGCCGCTCAAGGGCAAGATCCTGAATGTGGAAAAGGCCCGCTTCGACAAGATGCTTTCCTCGGCCGAGGTAGGCACGCTGATAACCGCGCTCGGCTGCGGAATCGGCAAGGATGAGTTCAATCCGGACAAACTGCGTTATCACCGCATCATCATCATGACCGACGCCGACGTGGACGGCTCGCATATCCGCACCCTGTTGCTGACCTTCTTCTACCGGCAGATGCCGGAACTGATCGAGCGCGGCTACGTGTATATCGCCCAACCGCCGCTGTATAAGGTCAAGAAGGGCAAGCAGGAGCGCTACGTCAAGGACGATAGCGAACTGAACAGCTACCTGTTGCAGATCGCCATCGAGAATGCCGAGTTGCATGTCACCGCCGAGGCACCACCGATTGCCGGGCTAGCACTGGAACAGTTGGCGCACCGCTATCAGCAGGTGATGGCCAGCATCCAGCGCCTGTCGCGCCGCTACAATGCCAGCGTGCTGGAAAAGATGATCAGTATGCCGAGCATCAATGAAGAGGCCTTCAATAGCGGTAGTGCCGAGGCCTGGTTTGAGCAACTGATCGGCCTGCTCAATAGCGACGACAGCCAGGAATCGCGCTATAGCGCCAGCTATGAAAAGACCGCGGACGGCGGACTGGAGAATGTCGTGATTAGCGAATGGCGCCACGGCGTACCCAACGAGTACAGCTTCCAGGCGGAATTCTTCGAGTTGCCCGAATATCAGGGGATTCTGCTGCTTGGCGAGGAGCTGTATGGGCTGATCGGCGCGCAAGCCTACGTGCAACGCGGTGAACGGCGCAGCGAGATCGGCAGCTTTAGCGAGGCCCTGGAGTGGTTGTTGCAGGAGGCCAAGCGCGGCCAGCATGTTCAGCGCTACAAGGGTCTTGGTGAGATGAACCCAGAGCAACTTTGGGAGACCACCATGGATCCGAACAATCGTCGCCTGCTTCAGGTCACCATTGAGGATGCGATTGCTGCCGATGATATCTTCACCTGTCTGATGGGTGACAATGTCGAGCCGCGTCGTGATTTTATCGAGAAAAATGCGCTATATGTGGCAAATCTGGACGTTTAGTCGCGTGGCTAACCAGTAATAAAAAAGGAAAAAAGGGGACATTCAAGTCCCCCCTTTTTCTTAATATTACAATGCGTTATTCCTGGTGATAGGCGGTGATGCGCTCAACCTCCTGGCGTGAGCCCAATACCACTGGGACACGTTGGTGCAGCGTCTTGGGTTGCAGATCGAGGATCCGCTGGCGACCAGTGGTGGCGGCGCCGCCAGCCTGTTCGATGATCAGTGACATCGGGTTGGCCTCGTACAACAGGCGCAGCTTGCCCTCCCCTCCCCCGGCCTTCATCTTTTCATCCAGTGGGTACATGAACACCCCGCCACGGGTCAGGATACGGTGTACCTCGGCCACCATCGAGGCCACCCAGCGCATGTTGAAGTCGCGGCCACGCGGCCCTTCCTGGCCCGCCAGGCATTCATCGACGTAACGCTTGACTGGCGCCTCCCAGTGGCGTGAGTTGGAGGCGTTGATGGCGAATTCCGAGGTCTCTACCGGGATGGTCATGTTGGGGTGGGTCAGGATGAACTCGCCGATATTCTGATCGAGGGTAAAGCCATTCACCCCATTACCTGTGGTGAGTACCATCATCGTGGATGGCCCGTACAGCGCGTAGCCGGCACAGGCCTGTTCGCTACCGGCCTGCAGGAAGTCGTTGGCGCTCGGGTTGCTGGTATCGCCCTGGAAACGCAGAATGGAAAAGATGGTGCCAACCGAGACATTCACATCGATATTGGATGAGCCATCCAGTGGGTCGAAGGTCAGCAGGTATTTGCCGCGCGGATACTGGGCCGGAATCGGGTAGATATCATCCATTTCCTCCGAGGCCATCGCTGCCAAATGACCGGCCCACTCGTTGGTATTGAGGAAGACATCATTGGCGATCACATCCAGCTTCTTCTGATCCTCGCCCTGGACATTCTCGGTACCGGCCGCACCGAGGATCCCGACCAGCGCGCCATGGTTTACCAGGTTTGAGATCACCTTGCAGGCGGTGACGACATCATTGAGCAACGAGGTGAAATCCCCGGTGGCGCCCTGGATATGGCGCTGTTCTTCGATGATGAATTGGGTGATGGTGGTGCGATTATTGTGCATGGAAACATCCTGTGGAAGGTGGAAAAAAGGGTGATCTGGGCGCTAACGCGCCGCTGGCTAGAAGGTAATATTAACACATGATGATTAATTAATTGATATAGATCAATATTTTCCGGTATCTTGGCGGGGGTGTAGCGGGGTCAGGCAGGATGGCTAGCGCAGCTCGGTGCGGGTGGTAATGCGGCGATAGGTGGTGGTGATCCACGCCTCGACCTGTTGATTGAGCTCGCTGGCGCGCAACCCAGCCGGGTCGATGGGCTCCCCGATCACCAGGGTGATCGTTCCGGGCCTTTTCAAGAGGCTGTCGCGCGGCCAGAATTCACCAGCGTTGTGACACACTGGCACTACTAGGTGGCCGCTCTTTTCCGCCAGCATCGCCCCGCCGATCGCGTAGGGGTGTTTGACACCGGGTGGCAGGCGCGTACCCTCAGGAAAGATCACCAGCCACAGGCCGCGTTGGAGGCGCTCCATGCCTTGCTTGATGACTTGACGAAGGGCTTTCTTGCCGGCCTGGCGGTCGATGGCGATCGGCTCCATCATCGCCAGACCCCAACCGAAGAACGGCAGCTTGAGCAGTTCCCGCTTTAGCACCCAGGTCTGGCGGGGAAAGATCTGCTGCATCACGATGGTTTCCCAGGCCGACTGGTGGTTGGCTAGAATGATGCTGGCGCGATCCGGGATGTTTTCACGCCCGATGACGCAGTAGTCGAGTCCGCAGCAGATCCGCAGCCACCAGATGGCAAAACGTCCCCAGCGGGTCATATAGAAATAGCGCCAGTGCGGTGGTGTCAGCAAGAACAGTGGTGAGAACAGCACGATGACACCGATCACCGCATAGATGCCGATATAGAAGAGGATGGCGCGCAAGTGAGCCATTACTTTGCCTGTGCGAGCAGCGCGTCGACGGCGGCGGCCAGGTCGGCGTAGACCTCGATCCCCTCCAGTCCCTCACCATGGGCCAGGGTGCGCTCACCCTTGCCGCTACGCACCAGAATCGGACGGGCACCAACGGCCTGGGCGGCCTGCAGATCGCGCAGCGAATCGCCGATCACCGGTACCCCGCTCAGGCTGATCTCGAGGCGGCGTGCGATCTCCTGGTACATGCCGGGTTTGGGTTTGCGGCAGGAGCAACCGGCCTCGGGCTGGTGTGGGCAAAAGACGATCATCTCGATTTGTCCACCGACCTCGGCCAATAATTGGTGCAGCCTGGCATGCATGGCATTCAGGGTCGGCAGGTCGAAGTGGCCGCGCCCAA
>OBJA01000874.1_pt1 | contig 23684 bp, 21 predicted proteins | sample 1519751 | NCBI WGS metagenome assembly OBJA01 (sample SAMEA3881238, study PRJEB22517) | soil metagenome | biome: lake sediment; feature: soda lake sediment; material: sediment, water from around vicinity | place: India | collected 2013-12-23 | depth 3 m
AGAAGGTACGGTGGAGCGGGAAAGGATGCCGTTCTCATGTTCATTGCGCGGCGGCGCCCAGCTCGTCGTCTCGCCGGTCAGGCTGCGCGCCACCAGCACGGAGATTTCACACTGGAAGGCAATGGCGCCTTCCAGAATCGCAGGCGCCCCGCCGATCTTCTGCCAGGCGGCGTCCGCTTCGGCAGCGTCATGTACCCACGCCTGCCCCTTGCCGTCATAGCCTTCGCGGCGCGTCTTCAGCACGCCTTTGCCGCCGAGCTCCGCCAGCGCGGCGGGAATGTCGCCCGCCGCATCAATCTGCCGGAAGGGTGCGGTCGGGATGCCATGCGCGTTGAGGAAGGTCTTCTCGGTGAGGCGGTCCTGCGACACCGACAGCGATTTTGCCCCCGGCAGTACGCGCTTGCCCGCCCGCTCGATGATCTCGGCGCTCGCCACTGGCACATTCTCGAATTCCAGCGTGACGACATCACAGGCGGCGGCAAATTCGGTGAGCGCGTCGGCGTCATCCCAGTCTGCCTGGAAGGCGCCTGCGGCCACGCGGCCTGCGGGCGGATCATCCTCGGGAGAATAGATCAGAACATCGAAACCGAGTTGCGCTGCGGCGCTCGCCATCATCCGGCCAAGCTGCCCGCCGCCCAATATCCCGATCGTCGCGCCGGGGCGAAGCGGGCTCATTCCTCGGGGACCTCTTTCACAGAGGCTGTCTGCGCGGCGCGGAAGGCGTCGAGCTTTGCCGCCACGCCCGTGTCTTCCAGCGCAATGATCGAGGCTGCGAGAATGCCGGCATTCGCCGCGCCAGCTTCCCCAATCGCCAGCGTCCCCACCGGAATGCCCTTGGGCATCTGCACGATGGAAAGAAGGCTATCGAGTCCCTTGAGGGCCTTGGATTGCACCGGCACGCCCAGCACCGGCAGCGGCGTCATCGAGGCGGCCATGCCGGGCAGGTGGGCCGCCCCGCCTGCGCCGGCGATGATCACCTTCAGGCCGCGCTCTTTCGCCGTGGTGGCATACTCGACCAGCCTCTGGGGGGTGCGGTGCGCCGAAACGATCTTCGCCTCGAAGGCGACGCCCATATCCTCGAGAATCTTCGCGGCCTCGCGCATCACTGGCCAGTCAGACTGGCTGCCCATGATGATGCCCACGACCGGGGAGCGCGCCTTGTCCATGCCTGCCTCGCCGCTGGAAAGCGCGCACCATAAGTATGCGCGGCCTCTGGTCAACCGGTCCTGTGAGGGGAAACCAGCGGCGGGGAATACAGATCTCCTCTACAAGCGCTGCGAACAGGGTTAGTGTTAACAGATGCCGACAGAGCTGCCCCCGCTGACTGATGCCGAAAAGCGTGCCCTGATCGATGCACTCGGGGTTGATCTGGCGCGGCTGGACCTGCGCGCCCGCGCCGCCATCGAGGCGCTTGCCGAAGAAGTGATCACCCTGCGCGAAGAGGCCGATACGCTGCGGGCAAGCCTGGCCGACGCCGCCCTGCTGGCCGACAATGACGCGCTCTGCCCGGTCTTCAACCGCCGCGCCTTCGAGCGGGAAGTGCGCCGCGAAATCGCGCTTTCCGGCCGGTTCCAGACGCCGCTGACCCTGATTTTCATCGATCTGGACAACTTCAAGACGGTTAACGATGTCTATGGCCATGCCGCTGGGGACAGCGTGCTTCTGAAAGTGTCTGACATTCTGCTGGCCCGCACACGGGAGACAGACATTGTCGGCCGCCTCGGCGGAGATGAGTTCGGCATCGTGCTGGCCCATGCCAGCCTTGAGGACAGCCGCCGCAAGGCCGCCCAGCTCGCCGGCGCAATCGATGCGCTGGAAGTGCGGGGGGAGGAGGGCTCGTCTCTGCCTCCGGTCCAGATCGGAGCGTCCTGCGGCGTGGTCGAATGGAGCGCGGGCCAAAGCCCGGCGGCGCTCATTGCGCGAGCAGATCAGGCAATGTTTGCCGAAAAAGCGCGCCGGAAGGGCGAAGGGCGCACATTAAGGTGAAAATGCGGCAAGATACGTGGTTCTACCCATGACTCACCTACACGTGTGTGGCATTCTTGCATCACCGGTCAAACCGGACCGGAGACGTAAAGGAGACTGCCTATGTCGCTCAACGGTCGCATCAGTGAACTTGCTGCAAAGCACCGCAATCTGGACGAACAGATTTCCACCGAACAGAAACGCCCCTCTGCCGATGGCCTGGTCCTCAAGGATTTGAAGCGACAGAAACTCAGGATTAAGGAGCAGCTGCGACACCTCAAAGTCAGCTAGCCCTATTCCGGCAGTCCCGTTCCTGGGGGGCCGCAGGGCCTCAAAAGGAACGGGACACATGCCCTCCACCCAATCCAGCCTTTCTATCCCCATGGCCGCCTGAACCATGGCTCAGCCTGTAACCCTTGTTCTTGGCCTTGGCCGTGAAACCGGAGAGGCAATCGCCCGCCGCTTCGAAGATGAAGGCCACCGGGTTCTGGTCGCAGATCCGTCACTGGAGCGGATCGAGGCCGCCCGCGACACGCTCGATGAAGCGATCGAGTTCTATCATGGCGATCTGTCGACCAAGCTCGGCCTGCGCAACGCCGTCACCGCCGCAATCGAGGCGTTCGGCCGGATAGATCATGCCGTCATCGTGCCCCCCTATGAAGACCCCGACACGTTGCTCGATCTTGCCCAGGAGAAGTTCGAAAAAGCGCTCGGCAGGTCCGCCCGTGGCGCGGCGCTGGCCCTGCGGGTCGTGGCAGAGCGCCTGCTGGAACAGGAAGATCTCCCTGAAACCGGGGTCGAGCGCAAACGCCAGAAGGGCTCGGTCACCTTCGTTCTGCGCTATGCCGCGCAGGCCTCCATGCCGGGCCGTTTCACCGATACGGTCGCCCAGGCCGCTGTGCAGGGCGTCATGCGGGCTGGCGCGCTGGAGCTTGCCGAACATGCCATCCGCGTGAATGCGATTGTGTCCCTCCGCCCCAGCGAAGAGCGCGCCACGCCCTGGTCGCTCGGCCGCGTGCCGCTTGGCCGCGCGGTGCTCGCCGACGAGATCGCCGGCGCGGCCTTTTTCCTCGCCTCGCGGGACGCGGCCTTCATGACCGGGCAAAGCCTGATCATGGATGGCGGCCGCGCCACGCTTTCGGGCGTGCTGGACTAGCGCTAGAGGGGTTTCAGCGCCGAGACGCCGCCCGCTTCGGCTGCCGCCTCAAAGCTCGCAACCGTCTCTGTGCTGAAGGTCTCGGTATAGATGTCCGACACCTTGCGGAACACCGCCCGCGCCGTAGACGGCGTCAGCGTCACCAGCGTGTAGCCATGGCCGAAGGGGTCATGCCACACCACTTCCTGGTTGGCATCGGCAATCTGCTGGCCGAGGTCCGGCACATTCTTCACATATGCGCCCATGCCGGGGGAGGAGATCGACGTGCAGCCAAACTCTACCCCGCGCCGCGCGCCGGATGCATCGTAAAGTTCGTTGGCATAGGCCGTATGCGTATCACCTGCCAGCGTCACGAGCCGGGCATTGGCCGCTGCCGCGCTCTGGTAAAGACGCTCGCGTGCAGCCGGGTAGCCGTCCCACGCATCCAGGTTCCAGGGCAGTCCCAGCGCGGTAAAGGCGAGGAAAGCGCGCACCTCGGGCATGTCCTGTGCGGCAACCTGTTCGGGTGTCAGCGTCTGGGTGAAGTTGGGTAGCGCCACGCGCGCCATGATCACCTGATTGGCCAGAACCTGCCAGGCAGCGCCGGAGGAAACAGACCTGGAAAGCTCCGTATCCAGCCAGCTTTCCTGCTCGGCGCCCAGCATCGTGCGGGCCGGATCGGCTGCCGTCTGCAGCAGTTCGCGGGCCTTGCCGCCTGCTTCCACGGGCGAAGCGGCGTTGCCGAGCGCGCTTGCCCAGCTCAGGCTTTCCGAACGTCCCGTCAGGCGGGTTTCCAGGGCGTGCATCGTTGCCACATCGCCAAAACGGAAGCTGCGCCAGGCTGCTGATGTGATCTCTCCGGGCTTGATGTCGCGGATAGGCATCCATTCGAAATAGGCCTGCACCGCGGCCATCTTCCGGTCGCTCCACTCGCCTTCGCCATCCTCCGGGTTATGGTTCTGCGCGCCGGTGCGGTAGGCGTCATTGGCGCTTTCATGGTCGTCCCAGGTGCAGATCCAGGGCACAGCGGCATGGGCCGCCTGCAGGTTGGGATCGGTCTTGTACTGAGCATGACGCTGGCGATAGTCGGCCAGGGTCACAATCTCCGTGGACGGTTCATGCATCCGGTCCAGCTTGGCAGCAATATCGCCGCCATATCCGTCGATACCGTATTCGTAGATATAATCGCCCAGATGCACGATCACGTCGAGGTTGGGTTCGGCGGCCAGTGCCTTGTAGGCGTTGAACAGGCCGAACTGCCAGTTGGAACAGGAAACCACGGCAAGGTTCACCGCGCTTGTTCCGCTGGCGGCCGGTGTGCGCAGACGCCCGGTGGGGGAAACCACATCGCCATGATCGGTCAGCGCGGTGAAGCGGTAGGTATAGTCCGACCCCGGCTGCAGGCCGGCGGCGTCCACCTTCACGCAATAGTCGCGCGCTTCGCTTGCTTCGGTCACACCGGCGGCAACCGGGCTTTCCTGGCCCGCGCGCAGCACTTCCCAGCGCACGGGGATGGCGCCGGCGCCCGAAAGGGGCGTCACGCGCGTCCAGAGGATGATCCTGTCGGGCAGGGGATCGCCAGAGGCAACCCCGTGCTGGAAGGCCACCTCGCCCTTATACGTTTGCGGGCCCGTCTGGCCGCAGGCGGCCAAAGCCACCGTACCCAATGCTGCGCCGCCCAGCAGGCCGCGCCGTGTAACCTGTGTCATCTTGTCTGGAACTCCCCAGTTGCGTGGCGCTCTCATGGCGCGAATTTGCGACACCAGCATGACGCGCGCTGAAAGCTTCGTCTATAAGGCGGCGATGAGCACGATTGTGATTACTTCTGAGGCAGCCGATGCCGGCCAGCGCCTCGATGCGTTCCTGGGCGCCCGCGCCGAGGGCATTTCCCGTTCCCGGGCCAAAGCCCTGATCGAGGAAGGCGCGGTCACGGTTGGCGGCGCCGTGGAAACAAATCCCCGCGCGCCGGTAAAGGCGGGCCTGGTTTATGCCGTGGCGCTGCCCCCGCCGGTGCCCGCGACGCCCCAGCCGGAAAATATCCCGCTGGACATCCTGTTCGAGGACGCTCACCTGCTGATCCTCAACAAGCCGGCGGGCCTCGCCGTTCATCCCGCGCCCGGCAGCGAAAGCGGCACGCTGGTCAACGCCCTCCTCTATCATTGCAAGGGTCAGCTTTCCGGCATTGGCGGGGTGGAGCGTCCCGGCATTGTCCACCGGCTCGACAAGCTGACCAGCGGCGTCATGGTCGCCGCCAAGACGGAAGCGGCCCATACCGGCCTCGCCGCCCTGTTCGAGCGGCACGACATCGACCGGCTCTACCGCGCCATCACGCGCGGCGCTCCGCGGCCCCTGTCGGGCACCATCGACGCGCCCATCGCGCGCTCTGAAAATGACCGCAAGAAAATGTCGGTTCACAAGAACCCCGACAGCCCCGTCGCCCGCCATGCGGTCACCCATTACCGGGCCATCGAAACCTATGGCTATAAAGACCGCGCCACGCGCCTGCCCGCCGCCGCGATGATCGAATGCCGCCTCGAAACCGGGCGCACACATCAGATCCGGGTCCACATGACACATGTAGGCGCCCCGCTGATCGGTGATCCGGTCTATGGCCGCCAGTCCGGCATCATGGCGTGGAAATCCCCTGCGGCGCCGGAAGCGGACTATGACGCAGCCCTCGCCGCCGCCCGCGCCTTCCCGCGCCAGGCGCTGCACGCCGCCGTGCTCGGCTTCGTCCACCCGATCACCGGCGAAACCCTCCGCTTCGAGCAGCCCCTTCCGGAAGACATGGCCGGGCTGGTCAGCGCGCTAAGAAAGCTGCCGGTGGATTAAGGCAGGCGGAGAGCCTATGGCGCGCCGCCCGCGCCGGCCTGCGCAGAGGCCGTCTGCAGCGGTTCAAACCGCAGCGTGCGGGCCTGCAGGGTCACCTTGCCGATCCGGTCGGTGTCGGCAACGATCCGCACCGGCACGTGGCTGCCGTTTTCCAGCGGCGCCAGATACATGCGCAGCGGGCCATCAATACCGGTCAGCGTGTCCTTGTTCACTTCGCCCGCCTTGTAGCCGGCGATCTTGTCCATGGTCACATGGCATTCAATGGCCTGGCCGCTCCAGGCCGGGCTTTTGACATTCGCGGTGCCCTTGTTCTCCAGGTACAGATAGGTCAGCTGCTTGCCATCGAACACGCGGATCGGCCCGCCGCACGGATCGGCGCCCTTGGCGCGCGGCTCCAGCGCGAAGGTGATCAGCGCGGTCAGCGGATCATTCGCCAGGATCGCCTGTTCCTGCGTCGCGGCCGGGTCGCCCAGATCGCCAAAGCGCGGATTGGCCGTCATGGTGAAGCCGTCCTTCTTCATCGACAGTTCCACGCGGCGGTTCTTTTTCCCGTCGCGGTTCTGCGAGACATAGCCGGAGGTCTTCAATTCCTTGGCGCGGACAAAGCCGGAAGAAGCCAGCTCCATGTTATAATTGACGAACACATCGGCCAGGCCCGTCGTGCGCACCTTGGATTTGATCGTGTAGGTGTTCGGCTTCAGTTCCACATCGAAACTCGCCCGGCCGGTGGCGGGGATGATCAGGATCATTGCCCGAGCGTCCAGCTCATACACCATGCGCATGGGCTCGCCCGCCTTCACATTGGCCAGGAGATTGGTTTTCGGCGCGGCGGGGGCCGTATCGGCTGTGGAGAGGCCGGCAAGGGCAAATGTCGCAGCGGCGGCAAGGAGGAGGCGCTTCATGGGAGGGTCGATCCTTCTGGTCGGGCGGGCGCAAACGCCTGCTGAGCGGGTATATATAGTCGCCTTGTCCCAACGCCGCCTGAACGAACCGGCCCCCAAGATGCCGCATTCTTCAGGCCTCGCCCACTGACATAAAGTGACAGAGCGTGACATGGGAGCGCAATTCTCCGCCCGCAAGCCTGATTGCGGCGGTTGACAGGGCGCCCCCGCAGACTGTAGACGCGCGCCTTCAGATCAAAGAACACCTCTTTTTCGGAGCGAGGCCCATGTCCCGCGAATGTGAACTCACTGGCACCAAGCCGATGGTTGGCCATATCGTCAGCCACTCGCAGATCAAGACCAAGCGTCGTTATCTGCCCAACCTCGTGCAGGTTACGCTGCACTCTGAAGCCCTGAACCAGGACTTCAAACTGCGCATCGCGGCGAAAGCCCTGCGCACGGTCGACAAGCTCGGCGGCCTCGACGCTTTCCTCGCCAAGGCGAAGGAAGACGGCCTCTCCGACAAGGCCCTCAAGATCAAGCGCGACATCGCGAAGAAAGCTGTCGCTTAAGCGGCCTCTTTCTCCGGCTTCCGCCGCTGACAAAAGTTCACGCCGGGCCTCCTCGCAGGCCCGGTGTTTTTGTTTGGGCTGTCCCTGGGTTGTGGAATTCAGGGTAGCTAAAATTTTTTCTTAGGGTTTCAGGTTTATCCACCTTCGGAATATCGGTTTTCCGTCTGGGGGAGAAACATGAAGAGACTTGTTCTGGCCGCTGCCCTGATTGGTCTTGGCGCCTGCGCCAATCACGCGCCTGGCAAACAGGGCGTGATGGGCCTGCCCGGCTTCATGAATGAAACCCAGACCGTCGCGCGTCAGCGCCCGGCGCTCCCCGTCACCCACTATATCCGCTGGAACCCCGGCGACCGTCTGATGCATGGTCTGGAACTCGACTATATCAGCGGCATGTCCCAGCGGGACTATCTTTTCGAGGAGCCCAATCAGGGCCTCTTCCGCCCGATGGTCGACAGTTCTCTCAAGGGATCCGGCCTCGAGGCAAAAACAGCGGCGGGGGCGCGCTATGCGCTGCAGATCGAATTCCATGAGTTGAAATCGGACGCGTTTGGCCGCCACTTTGCCGGAACCACCAGCGCTACCTACCGCGTCGTTGACCGCCGCACGGGGCAGCCGGTTTATGAAAATCTGATCCGGTCCAGCTTCCTTGCCGAATATCCCGGTCTCAATGAAGATGATGCCAGCTTCGCCTATAACGTCTCCGCCCCCGGCGTGATTGCCTCGACAGCCGTCTTTGGCGCCTTCACCCTTTACGAAGGCGGGCTGGTCGAAGTCTGGAACAATAACCGCAAGCTTCAGAACTTCTTCGGCGGCAGTTCGATTGACGAGTTGTCGCAAGCCGAATGGAACGATGTCTATCAAGGCTATGTCTGGACAGCCGGCATTTCCGCCCTTTCCGGCCCCGCGCTGGTGCTGCTCGGCCAGATGAATCCCTTGAACTATGCGGCTCTGCAGACCGACCCGGCAAATTATCTCCCCCTCGGTCTATCGAGCGCCGATGAGAAGCAGAAAGCCGCTGCCGCCACCCGTCACGGTAACCTCTCGACCGTCGGCGAAGGGTCACGCAATGCACGCACGCGCGCCCAGCAGCTCAATACGCACATCCTCGCCCAGAGCCTCACCTACTTCCTGCTCGATCTGGCCCAGTCCGAAGACGTCCGCCTCACCCAGCTCGTTTCCTGCCAAAGCGATGAATACACCGCAGACGCAATGATCCAGGCCGTGCGCATGAAATCGAAGATCATTACGGACAACTGCCTGGACTATGTGAAGAAGGACCAGCGCCGCGGCGTGCCGATCACCGCTTACCGGTAACCTGCTCCCAGCCGCTGACAAAAGTTCACGCCGGGCCTCCTCGCAGGCCCGGCGTTTTCGTTTGTCCGGAAGTGTCCACCTTCTCTCGCCCGATTTGCCTGCGATGACTGGCCACCGCGCGGGAACCAGTCCAAGACAAGGCGCAACAAAGGGAAGGGGAATCCCATGCGTCTCATCACCATCGCTGCCCTGGCCATTGCCGCCCTGACGGCCTGCACTGACCCGGCGCCCGCTGCGCCGCCTGCGCCGGAAGGCAATATCCGCGTCTTCACCGGCGGCACCATCTATACGGGCCTGGCTGACCCCGCCACGGTCGAGGCGGTGATCGTTGGCCCCGATGGCCGGATCATCGGCACAGCCCCGCCCCTGTCGCAGGACTGGAGCGAGGATGAGGTGGAGATCATAGACCTCGCCGGCGCGGTCATGTTCCCCGGCTTCACAGACGCCCACGCCCACCTCCAGGGCATTGGCGAGCGGGAGCTGATCCTCAACCTGGAAGGCACTGCCTCCATCGATGAGCTTGTCACCCGCACCGAAGCCGAGCTGCAGGGCCTTGCCCCTGGCGCCATCCTGTTTGGCCGGGGCTGGATCGAAACCGGCTGGCCGGAAGGACGTATGCCCTCGGCGGCGGATCTGGACGCGGTCAGCCCGGAAAACCCCGTCATCCTGGTGCGCTCTGACGGCCATGCGCTGGTCGCCAACACGGCGGCGCTGAAAGCCGCCCGGATCTACGACATGGCCGCTGATCCGCCGGGCGGACGCACGGAGCGCGACGAGAATTTCAAGGCAACCGGCATCGTCATCGACAATGCCATGATGCCCGTCCTCGCCCTGATCGAGAACCCGACCTATGACGATATGTCGAAGGCGCTGGAAGTTGGCGCGCAGACCTATGCCCGCCGCGGCTGGACCGGCATCCACAATATGAGCGCGGCCACCGATCATGCCCGCCTTCTGAAGGCGCTGGATGATGAGGGCCGCTTGCCGCTGCGCGTCTATAATGCCTTTGACGAGCGCGGCTTCGACATTGCCAAACGCCGCGAATTTGAAACCGCGCGCATCACCAACCGCGCCGTGAAGCTTTATATGGATGGCGCCCTCGGCAGCCGGGGGGCGCTGCTGATTGCGCCCTATGCCGACCAGCCCGAAACCTCAGGTCTGGCCTTGCTGGAGCCAGAACAGCTGCACAATCTGATGATGGACGCCCGGAAAGAGGGCGTGCAGCTGACAATCCATGCCATCGGCGACCTTGCCAACCGCCGCATCCTCGAGAAGTTCGAGGAGCTGGGCTATGGCGCAGACCTGCGTTGGCGCATCGAGCACACCCAGATGCTGCATCCCGATGATATCGACCGCGTCGCCAGAAGCGGCCTCATCGCCTCCATGCAGCCAAGCCATGCCATCGGCGACCTGCATTTTGCCCCGGCCCGTGTCGGCATCGACCGCTTGCGCGGCGCCTATGCCTGGGCAAGCCTCCTGAAGGCGGGCGCGATGATTGCCGGGGGCTCCGACGCGCCGGTGGAAGTCGGCTCGCCAACAATCGAGTTCTACGCCGCCGTGGCACGCAAGGATCTGGCGGGTTTTTCCGGCGAAGGCTGGCATCCGGAAGAAGCGCTCACACGCCAGCAGGCGCTAGCCCTCTTCACCACAGGCCCCGCCTATGCTGCCTTCCAGGAAAACGACCTCGGCACCATCGAGGCCGGGAAAATCGCCGATTTTACGGTGTTTGATGCTGATCTCATGACGATCCCCGAACAGCAGATTCTGAAAGCCCGGCCGGTGATGACTGTGGTGGGCGGAGAGGTGGTCTGGCAGGCGGAGTGGTAGCCGCCGCCGGCCTATCCGCATTGTGACAGCGGGGAGGGTGGACCTTCGCCCGCGCGCCCATACCTTTCCTCCGTAAACCGGAAGGAAGACCCCCGATGCGCCTTGCCCTGACCGCCGCCCTCGCCCTGGGCCTCGCCGCCTGCAGCAACGCGGCCCTGCCGGCCAGTGCCAAAGCTGCCCCGATCGAGCGGCCAGAGGCCGCCGCGCATGAAGAGATCGCCATCTTCGCTGGCGGCTGCTTCTGGTGCATCGAGGCAGAGCTTGAGGAAGTTCCCGGCGTGCGCACCGTCCTCTCCGGCTATACCGGCGGCACCACGCCCGACCCCACCTACCGCAATATGGGCGACCATGCCGAAGCCGTCGAAGTGATCTTTGACCCGGCCAAGGTCAGCTATGAGCAGCTTCTGGAAGTCTTCTGGTCGAATATCGACCCCACCGATGAGGGCGGCCAGTTCTTTGACCGGGGCAGCCAGTATCGCACGGCGATCTTCGTGCTGGATGAGACTCAGAAATCGGCGGCCACACAGTCGCTCGAGGCCAATGCCAAGCGCCTCAAACAGCCCATCGTCACGGCGGTCCTGCCCGCTACCGCCTTCTATCCGGCAGAAGAGTATCATCAGGACTATTACCTGAAGGAGCCCGAACGCTACGAGGCCTACAAGAAAGGCAGCCGGCGCGAGGAGACGCTGAAGAAGGTCTGGCAGGAATAGGCCGGGCCTCATCCAGCAAAGCCCCCGCCCCCGGCAGGGGAGGGCTGCAGACTTTACGTTGCGTCGCACTAGGCGCGCGGCCATCCCGTGCTAGAACCCAGAGTCTGACCTGATTTCTCCCGATGGCGAGCTGATACCCCATGACCGTTATGTCCGACACCGATGCCCTCGAAGGCCTGAAGCCGACCGAAAAAGTGAATGTCAAAAAGGTGTTCGGCCTCGACACCAACATGATCGTCCACGGCTTCAAGACGCGCACCGAATATGTGCCGGAGATTGACCCGTCCTACCGCTTCGATCCGCAGACGACGCTCGCCATTCTCGCCGGCTTCGAGCACAACCGCCGCGTCATGGTCCAGGGCTATCACGGCACGGGTAAGTCCACCCATATCGAGCAGGTCGCCGCCCGCCTCAACTGGCCGATGATCCGGGTAAACCTCGACAGCCATGTCAGCCGGATCGACATGGTCGGCAAGGACGCCATCGTCCTGAAGGACGGCGTGCAGGTCACCGAATTCCGCGAAGGCATTCTCCCCTGGGCGCTGCAGCGCCCCGTCGCCATCGTGTTCGACGAGTATGACGCCGGCCGCCCGGATGTGATGTTCGTGATCCAGCGCGTTCTCGAAGCCAGCGGTAAGCTGACGTTGCTCGACCAGAACCGCGTCATCGCGCCCCATCCGCAGTTCCGCCTGTTCGCCACCACCAACACGGTCGGCCTTGGCGATACGACCGGCCTCTATCACGGCACCCAGCAGCTCAACCAGGGCCAGATGGACCGCTGGAGCATCGTCACCACACTGAATTATCTCACCCATGACGCGGAAGTCGAAATCATCAAGGCGAAGGCCACGGGCGTGGACGAAGCCACCATCGCCAAGATGGTCACCCTGGCAGACCTGACGCGCAACGCCTTCATGGCCGGCGATCTCTCCACCGTGATGAGCCCGCGGACCGTCATCACCTGGGCGGAAAACTTCGCCATTTTCGGCGATCTCGGCCACGCCTTCCGCATGACCTTCCTCAACAAGTGTGACGAGCTTGAGCGTCCGCTGGTGGCGGAAATGTATCAGCGCTGCTTCGGCGTCGAACTGCCCGAAAGCCCGCTGATGGTGAAGGTCGCATAGGAAAGGCGCGGCCCGCGCAGCCGACGGATGGCCAAGGACACAACCCCTCAGGAACTCTTCAAGGCCGCGCTTGCCGCGACCACCAAGGCGATGAGCGGTGAGCGCGAGATCGAGGTCGGTTTCGGCCCCGATGTTGGCGATCAGGGCACGCGCCTGGTACTTCGTCCGCCCCCGGTGGAAGTCTCCGCCGAGCTTGCCGCCCGCATCCGGGGCGAGGCGGACGCGCTCGCCCTGCGCCGCGCCCATCATGACGCCGCCGCGCATATCGCCAACCGTCCGCAGGGGGATCTTCCCCGCCGCGTCTATGAGGCCGCTGAAACCGCCCGCATCGAAAGCCTCGGCGCCAATGCGATGGAGGGCACGGCCGGAAACCTCGAAGCCGTGCTCGATTTCCGCTGCCGGTCCACCAATTTCGGCCTCGGCTCGGAAGATCCCGAGGCCGTGCTTGCCCCGGCGCTGGAATTCCTGCTCCGCGAGAAGCTGACCGGCCGCCCGCTGCCCGAAAGCGCAAAGCGTGTCGCCGATGTCTGGCGCGAGAAGGTCGAGAAAAACGCCAGCGACGCGCTCGAAATGCTCACCGGCCAGCTCCACGATCAGGCCGGCTTTGCGCGCACCATCCGCTCGATCATCCGGGATCTGACAGCCTCAGACCTGCCGGGAGACGAGGCCGAGGCCGAGGACGAAGCCCCCACCGAGGAACAGGAAGAACAGCAGAACCAGACCGGTGAGGACGACACCTCCACCGAAGAGGAAATGGGCGCCTCTGCCGAGCAGATGGAAGCGGGCGACACCGAAGACCTGGAAGGGGAGGAGGCCAATGTCTCCGTCGACCAGGACGCTGATCTGGATGCGGACGATACGCCGGATGAAGAGGACGAAGGCACCAAGCCGCTGCGCCCCAATTTCCAGGCGGGCGACGACAAGGACCGCTTCAACTACCAGATCTTCACTCGCGCGCATGATGAGGTCGCCAATGCGCCGGACCTGTGCGACGCCGAAGAGCTGACGCGCCTGCGCGCCTATCTGGATCACCAGCTTCAGGGCCTGCAAGGCGCGGTTGCCAAGCTTGCCAACAAGCTGCAGCGCCGCCTGATGGCCCAGCAGAACCGCACCTGGAGCTTCGATCTGGAAGAGGGCGTGCTCGATACCGCCCGCCTCACCCGCGTCATCACAGACCCCACCTCGCCGCTCTCCTTCAAGCAGGAGGACGATACCAAGTTCCGCGATACGGTCGTCACGCTGCTGTTGGACAATTCCGGCTCCATGCGCGGGCGGCCCATCATGGTGGCTGCTCTGTGCGCGGATATTCTCGCCCGCACGCTGGAACGCTGCGCGGTGAAAACCGAAATCCTCGGCTTCACCACCAAGGCGTGGAAAGGCGGCCTCTCCCGCGAAGACTGGATGAAGGCCGGCAAGCCTCAGGCGCCCGGCCGCCTGAATGACATCCGCCACATCATCTACAAGCAGGCCGACGCGCCGTATCGCCGCGCGCGCCGCAATCTCGGCCTGATGATGCGCGAAGGTCTGCTCAAGGAGAATATCGACGGCGAAGCGCTCCTCTGGGCGCATGACCGCCTGCTCGGCCGGCCGGAGCAGCGCAAGATCCTGATGGTGATTTCAGACGGCGCCCCGGTCGACGATTCCACGCTGAATGTGAACGTCGGCAACTATCTCGAACGCCATCTGCGCCAGGTGATCGACGAGATCGAAAACCGCTCGCCGGTCGAACTGATCGCCATCGGCATCGGCCATGACGTGACGCGCTATTACAAGCGCGCGGTGACCATCGTGGACGCCGAACAGCTCGGCGGCGCGATGACCGAACAACTCGCCTCCCTCTTCGACGAGAACGAGCCCAACCCCAAAGCCATGGCCATCCCTCCGCTCACGGACCGCACCGTCCGCGGCGCCGTCAGCGGCGCCTCCGCCGGCGCCCCCAGCTACGGCCGCAAGGTCGGCACGGGCAGGGACGTGAAGACCGGCACGCTGCAGGCGGTAAAACCGCCGGGGAAGAAGTAACGATCGGTCTCTGCCCGGATTTCAACATCCACCAGCTAAGCAAGCGGTATAAACGCTTTTTCTTAGGTTGCGTTTGCTTTTCTGAATACCCAGATCACTCTTATGTGGGACGCATCTGATCTAATTACTTTAATCGCAGGGTTGGTTGGCGCGGTAATTGGTGGCGCAATATCGCTTGTCGGCCAATGGATATCTGCAGAACATCAGGAACGATCCCAGCGACGTGAATGGGCTGAGGAGCGTTCTCGTTGGGCAGCAGAAAGACGCTTAGTGGACTTTAAGGACCTCCTGGAAAGAATTGAAACCCTAAAGAGCGCCGTTGTTAAATTCCGGATTCGGAAGGCGCATGAGCGAAGATCGAGTATTTCCGACCATGCGATTCCTGAACATGTAGCTTCAGGTGATGAAGCCAGGTCGGGATTTGAAGAGGCAGTTTGGAGCACCCGGCTGTCTATCTTGTTGCTTGAGGCTCCTTTTGAGAATTGGGCTACAAAAATAAAGGATTGGTACTTTAAGTGGTACATTGCTGATGATGAGGATGAGGGCATTGAGGTGCTCTTACAGTTCGAGGCTGAAATTGAAGAGTTTCGGCATTTTACTGCTGATCAGTACAAGTTGGCACTCACTGATAGGGGTCAGCCTAAGGGTTCGTAGTGTGGGTTAAGCGCAGCGATACCCACCATCTGCCGTATGCGGTGGGTATCCGCCCTTCGGGCTTCAACCCACCCTACGGGTTGCGTGGACAAAGCTCGCCCTATCCAACACGCCGCACACCCCACCGATGTCATCCCGGCGAAAGCCGGGACCCAGGGGAGGCATTGGAATTGCTGGCCTTTCTGGGTCCCGGCTTTCGCCGGGATGACAAAATACGAACGCTTGAGAAAATATCCCGGAAGAACTTATCCGCCCCATTCCCCCGCGCCCTCATCCTTGGCGCCATGGACATCACCGCGCCCCGCCCGGAACTCTGGACCCGCATTGCCGCCCTGCTCGGCGCGCTGCGGACCCTGCTGCGTCAGGCGGTGCCGGAACACTTCGCCAGCATCGCCGCCGAGGCCCGCCTCCAGCTCATCACCGCCGCGGCGCTCGTCCGCCGCTATATCCATACGCTCGCCGGCGAAATTACCCTGCCCGAGCCGCGCCCCGTTGGCGTTTCTCGCAAGCCCTCCAACGAAACTCCAAGGAAAATCCAACGCCGCCGCGAGGCCCTCTTCGGCCTCATCGAACAAACCCGCCGCGCCAGCCGCCCGTCAACATCAGACGGGGCCGACACGCCCTTCGTGCAATGGGCCTTGATGATGGAGGCTGCCCGGCGCCTTGCGCTGGTGCTGAACCATCCGGAAAAACACGCCCTGCGCCTCGCCCGCATGCTCCGCAGGCGGAAAGGCCGTGTCCTGAAGGATCTGCCTGTTCCCAGCCACATCCTCCGCCGCCTCCCGCCTTGGATCGACGCGCTGCTCTGCCGCCTCGATGAGGCCGCGCGGCCAGAGGCCTGGGCCGGGATCACCGCCCAGGGCCCGCCCGTTCTCTGCGGGTGACACGGGCCTGCGCCTCCCCCGCTGATGCCGGGGGAGGATAAGGGCGCTGGCGTCAGTTCTTTCCGAACTTCCGGTCCCGGCCGGCCAGAAGGCGCAGGCGCAGGGCGTTCAGCTTGATGAAGCCGGCGGCGTCTTTCTGGTCATAGGCGCCGTGATCGTCCTCGAAGGTCACGATTTTCTCCGAGTACAGACTGTAGGGAGATGAGCGGCCGATCAGATAGGCGTTGCCCTTATAGAGCTTGATCGTCACTTCGCCGGTCACAAAGCGCTGCGAATGGTCGATGGCGGCCTGCAGCATCTCGCGCTCCGGGCTCCACCAGAAGCCGTTATAGATGAGCTCGGCATAGCGCGGCATCAGCTCGTCTTTCAGGTGCGCGGCGCCGCGGTCGAGCGTTGCCTGCTCAACGCCGCGGTGGGCCACCAGCAGGATCGTGCCGCCCGGCGTCTCGTAAATGCCGCGCGATTTCATGCCGACGAACCGGTTTTCCAGGAGGTCGAGCCGGCCAATGCCATGCTTCTTGCCGTATTCGTTGAGCTTGGTCAGCAGCGTTGCCGGGGACAGCGCCTCGCCATTGATCGAAACAGCATCGCCCTTTTCAAAGCCGATGGTGATCACTTCGGCCTGGTCGGGCGCCTCTTCCGGGCTGATCGTCCGCATATGGACGAATTCGGGCGCCGGCTCGGCCGGGTTTTCCAGAACCTTGCCCTCGGAGGAGGAGTGGAGCAGGTTCGCATCGACCGAGAAAGGCGCGTCGCCGCGCTTGTCCTTGGCGATTTCGATGCCGTGTTCCTCGGCGAACTTCAGAAGGTCGGTCCGGCTCTTGAACGCCCAGTCGCGCCAGGGCGCGATCACCTTGATGTCGGGGTTCAGGCCATAATAGCCCAGCTCAAAGCGGACCTGATCATTGCCCTTGCCGGTGGCGCCATGGCAGACGGCGTCGGCGCCGACCATATCGGCAATCTCGATCTGGCGCTTGGCGATCAGCGGCCGGGCAATCGAGGTGCCGAGCAGATAGACGCCCTCATAAACGGCGTTCGCCCGGAACATCGGGAAGACGAAATCGCGGACGAACTCTTCGCGCACATCCTCGATGAAGATGTTCTCGGGCTTCACGCCTGCGGCCAGCGCCTTCTTGCGCGCCGGCTCCAGCTCCTCGCCCTGGCCGAGGTCGGCGGTGAAGGTGACAACCTCGCAGCCGAATTCAACCTGCAGCCATTTCAGGATGATCGAGGTGTCGAGGCCGCCGGAATAGGCAAGAACAACCTTTTTCGGGGCAGAAGCAGCTTTGGACATGGGATTTACGTCGTCTTTCTGGGGCGCAAACGGGAAACTGTTGCCTTAAAGTCCCGCACCCGCCCTGACAAGGCGGCGCCTTACAGGGAATTTTATGGTTTCCGCCGCATAGGTTGGTTATAGTAAACGCTGGATAGGGCGCTTGTTAACCTTTTGCGCTCAGGAGAATGGGCTGATGCTGCAGGAGCCGCTGAAACCGACCGAGGCTGCCGACGCGCCTTTCCGTGCCCGCCTGCGCGCGCGCGATGGCCGCCGGCCGCAATCGACGCTGGCGATCCTGGCGGGCTATGAGCCCAAGGATGGCGAAACGGCTGAACTGGCCGCCATCGCGCCGCGCCGCCCGCGCCCTGTCGCGGTGACCGCCCCAGTCGCGCAGACCCGGCCTGAACCGCGCCGCGTTCCGCCTGCGGGCCGCCCGGAAGCCTGGGCCCCGCCTGCGCGGCCTGAGCCCGCGCCTCCGCGCCAGGAAATCCGCCGCCCCCCGCTGGTCATCGTGCCGCCGGCCGAAGAGGCAGCAGAGCCCGCCACCGATACAGATAAAAAGGAAGAGCGCGCCACCCGCCTCGGCTGGCTGAGCGAATATTCGCAGCTCGCCTTTGCCGGTCTCGCCGTGCTTGGCCTGGCGGGCCTGTCGCTGCTGGCGATCGACCATTCGCTGAAGGGCAAGCCTGGCGCCGCGCCGGAAGAGGGCGATGACGCCGCCCGCCGGTCTGCGGCTGATACAGGCCCGGCCGTATTGCCTGCCTCCGTCTCTGCCGTTGCGGTGCAGGAAGCGGCCACCCCGCTTGGCGCAGAGCCCCAGCCCTGGTTCGACTATCGCGGCGTTGCCGATTATCTGAAAACACGTGTCGATGCGTTTGAAGCCGCCGAGCGCGACGCCGCCCGCCGCCAGCAGGAAGAAGCCCAGCGCCTTGCCTCTGCCGCGATTGCGGATGCCGAAGCCGGCCGCCTGGCGGCGGCGGCTCAGGCTGAGGCCGACGCGCTGGCCGCCCGGGACGCTGCCATCGATGCAGAACGCCAGCGCCTGGCGCGCGAAGAGGCCGAGCGGATCGCAAATGAGGAAGCCGCCCGTCTGGCCGCCCAGGCAGAGGCAGATGCTGCCGCCAGGGCTGAGGCGGACCGTCTGGCAAAGCTGGAGGCTGAGCGGGCCGCTGCTGCGCTTGCCGAGCAGCGCCGCGTCGCTGAGCTGGAGGCCGAACGCGCCGCCGCTGCCGAGGCAAAGCGCCTTGCCGAAATCGAATCCCGCCGGGTGGCCGCTGAAGCGGAAGCCAAGCGCCTGGCCGAGCTGGAGGCGCAGCGCGCCGCCGCCCAGGCCGAACAACAGCGCCTTGCCGATCTGGCAGCAAGACGCGCGGCCGAAGAGGAAGCGCGCCGTCTGGCGGCGCTGGACGCCAAACGGGCAGCGGATGCTGCCGAGGCCCGCCGCCTGGCGGATCTGGAAGCCCAGCGTCTGGCAGATATCGAAGCCCAGAGACTCGCGGCGCGCAAAGCCGAAGAATCGGCCATCACGCTGGCTGCCGCAGTTGTTGCGCCGCCTGCGCCGGCCGTTGTCAAACCGGTGACGCCGCCCCGGGCGGCTTCGCTGAAACCCGATCGTGCCAGCATCCAGCCTTTGGCGACGCCGGAACCAGCCCCCGTCACCCGTCTGGCGTCTGCAATCCTTACAGCGCGCGCCCCGGAAGTCCGCCCGTTCATTGCCGGCCCTGCAGACGCGCGGCGCGGCGCAGACGTGTTTGTCGCCGAACGTGTGGCGCTGACAACCGGAGAGACGATCAGTGTCGACGCCATGTCCGGCCTTCAGACAGAATTTGTGCGCCTTGTCGCCGTCAGCCCGGATGGCGCCGCTCATCAGATGGCAGCGCCGGATGGGCGCCAGATCGAGATCACATTTGAGCGTACCCAGCTGGTGGAAGCTGGCGCCGCAAACCTGCGCACGATTGGTTACTCGGCCGATGACGCGGCGCCTGTAACGCGCGGTTATGCCGAACAGCCGGTGGTGAATGTCTCGGTCATGTGCCGGGATGTGGCGTATGCCATTCCGGGTCAGGAGCGCGGCCGCTTCTCTGCCTGCCGGGGCGCGGACGGGCATTGGATGCTGGCCCGCACAGCTGATCCCTCTGTTGGACAGGGCGTCTGACGGGGCGGTTGCCTGCCGGCGGAAAGCCTGCAAAAGCAGACATCATGCACAATGTCCCGGTCTATAAATTACTGACGGAAGAAGAGTGGCGTGCCGCCGAAGCGGCCGGCCATACCGTCAGCGCGATTGATATTGCCGATGGCTATGTGCATCTTTCCACGCGCGCGCAGCTGCCGGAAACGGCAGCGCGGCATTTTTCAGGGAAGGGACGTGTCAAGCTGCTGGAGTTTGAAAGCGCGGCGCTTGCGCCGCTGCGCTGGGAACCGAGCCGGGGCGGTGATCTCTTTCCGCATCTCTATGCACCCCTCGAAATTGCGCGCGCGCAGGCGGCCTGGTGGCTTGCGCCTGGCCCAGACGGCGCGCTGCTTCTGCCGGAGGACATCTGAATGATTGCATCAGCCGGTGCCCGCATCGCCCGCATGTTGCCGCCGGAAACGGCGCACACGCTGACCCTCCGGATGCTGACTTATGGCGCAGGCGTTCCGCTGCATGCGCCCCAGCTGCCGGTCTCCACGCGGGTGGAGTTGCCGAAGTCGGGCCTGCGGCTCTGCTCGCCGGTCGGGCTGGCGGCAGGCTTTGACAAGAATTGCGAAGTTCCAGAGGCGATGGCGAAGTTTGGCTTCGGCTTTGTCGAATGCGGGACGGTCACCCCAAAGCCCCAACCGGGAAATCCGAAGCCGCGGCTTTTCCGCCTCAGTGAAGACCGCGCCGTGATCAACCGGATGGGGTTCAACAATTTCGGTCTCGATTATTTCGTCCGCAGGCTGCAGAAATATTCCCATGCCGTGCCGATTGGCGCCAATGTCGGCGCCAACAAGGACAGTGAAGACCGGATTGGCGACTATGTGACCGGCATCGAGGCGGTTGCGCCGCATGCCGACTATATCACCATCAACATCTCCTCACCCAACACGCCGGGATTGCGCGGCCTGCAGGACCGGGCTTCTCTGACCCAGCTATTGACGCGATGTGGCGCGGCGGACCGGAAGGAACTGCCGGTTTTCCTGAAGGTGGCGCCGGATCTGGACGCAGAAGCAATCGCAGATATCTGCAGCGTGCTGCACGCTGAAGGGGGCTGGCTATCCGGCCTCATCATCTCCAACACTACCCTGGCGCGGCCGCCGAGCTTGCGCAGTGAAGACAAGTCCGAAGCGGGCGGCCTTTCCGGCGCGCCCCTGTTTCAGCCGTCTACGGACGTGCTCCGGCAGTTTGCCCGCGCGCTTGAAGGCAGGTTCGACCTGATCGGCGCGGGCGGTATTGCCACGGGCCGCGATGCCTATGCCAAGATCCGCGCCGGCGCTTCGGCGGTGCAGCTCTATTCCCTGATGGTATATGATGGCCCCGGCATTGCGGCCCGCGTCGCGCGGGAGCTTTCCCATTGCCTGGCCGAGGATGGGTTCTCCGCCATTGCCGATGCTGTCGGCAAAGACCTCTAACCGATAGAGTCGATCCGGACAGCCACGCAGCCATCCATCGCGGTGAAGGCGATGTAGGTATACTTCACCTTCCGGCTGCTGACGAATTCCTGCCAGGCCTTGTATTCGTGGTGTCGCCAGCTCGGATAGTTGAAATATTCGTCAAACATCACGATGGAGCCAGGCTTCAGCCGGTCTCCGGCCGTGTCCAGAATGTATTTGGTGCCGCCGTAGAGATCGCAATCGATATGCAGCAGGCTGATGGGTTCCGAATTAGAGGACAAGAAGCCGGGCAGGGTGGCATCAAACCAGCCGACATGCAGCTTCACATTCGCCGGCACCTGCGGCAGCCGCTGCTTCTGGGTGAACGCGCCGCGGCGTTCCAGATGGCCGGACCAGTCTTCCGGCAGGCCTTCGAAACTGTCGAAGCCATGGACCATTTTCTGGGTTCGGCCTGCGATCTGACGGATGGAATTGCCGCCCGCGACACCGAACTCCATCATCAGGCCCTCGGCCGGTGACTTGTCAACGAGGAAGCCGATATAGGCAGCATGGCTCTCGAAGATCATCGCTTCGGGCATGTTGGCCTGGACGTAGTCTGCCGCTTCGTTCAGCGCGCGAAGCTGGAGCTGGTAAAGCAGGTTCCGCCCGTAATTCTTGTAGATGACACGCCGGAGCAAACGCTGAACGAAGGAACGTTTTGGTTTTGCAGGCGAAAGGGTGGCCATACGGCGCTCCGTGTTGATGGGGAGCGTTCTGTGTAGCGGCGGACGGGCAGCGCAGCAATCTGGGGACGTGCAAAAGCTTTCCGGTGCTCAATTGCCAGTCAAAATGCGCCGCCGCTCGCCGGCCGGGTTGGCGGGAGCGGCGGCGCCATGAGTGTACGGATCAGTTCAGGACAACCACCTGCCGCGCGACCGAACCCTTGTTGTCCAGAAGGTTCTGCATCGCCCCGGTGATGCCCTCAAGGCCGATGCGGTCGGAGATCAGATCATCGAGGTGGAGCTTGCCCTGCTTGTAGAGGTCGATGAGGCGCGGGAAATCCACCCGGAAACGGTTGGACCCCATCACGGCGCCCTGAATGCGTTTCTCGGTGACCAGCAGTTCGATACCGGGGATCTCGATGTTCACGCCGGGCTGGATCATGCCGATGACGGTGGCGACGCCCCGCGGGCGGAGCATGTGGTAGGCCATCTCGGCGGTCTGCTTGGCGCCGACGCATTCGAAGGAATAGTGGACGCCGCCCTTGGTCAGCTCCTTCACCGCCTCAATGGCATTGACCTTGGACGGATTGACGACATCCGTTGCCCCGAAGCGGGTGGCGAGCTGGAGTTTCTGGTCCGACAGGTCCACCGCGATGATGCGGCTGGCCCCGGCGATGGCGGCGCCGTTGATGGCGGCGAGGCCAACCCCGCCGCAACCGATCACGGCGACCGTGGAGCCGGGCTCCACCTGGGCCGAATGGAAGACCGAGCCCACCCCGGTGATGACGCCGCAGCCGATCAGGCAGGCGCGGTCCATCGGCATGTCCTTGTCGATGGCGCACAGGGTGTTCTCATGCACCAGGATCTGTTCGGCGAAGGAGGAGAGGTTCAGGAACTGGCCGACCTTTTCCTTGCCGATGGAGAGGCGCGGATGTTCGGTGACGCTGCGCTGGAACAGCTCACGGTTCACCGTGTGGCAGACGGACATATGGCCGGTGAGGCAATACTCGCAGGTGCCGCAGAAGGGTGAGAGGATCGAGATCACATGGTCGCCCGGTTTGACGGCTGTGACCATCGAGCCGACCTGCTCGACCACGCCGGCGCTTTCATGGCCGAGGATCACGGGCAGCTCAGCCGGGAAGGCGCCGTCCCAGAAGTGAACGTCGGAGTGGCAAACGCCGATGGCCTTCAGGCGGACCAGCACTTCGCGCGGTCCCGGCTTGGAGATCGTCACGTCTTCAATCGACAACGGCGCTTTCGGCGCCCGCATCACGGCGGCTTTCATGGTCTGGTTTCCTCCCGGTCTTCTTGTTTGCACCAAGTGTCGCGCAAGGCAGGCGTTTTGGCCAGAGTGACGCGAGGGGAGGGGATCAGCCCTCCATATGTAGCGGGCGCCCGCACGGCGCTGGGCTTGGCCTATCTGGTGCCCGTGCTGGCCAGCGGCGCCCTGCGCCCCGCTGGCCGCTGAGGCGCGGGTTGATCAACGGTCGAGACAATCGCGCAGTGTGCCAATCATCATCGCTTTTTGAGCGGCGTTTGCGCCATCCCACATTTCATCATGGCGCAGATTGTCCGCCTTCCGGATCAGCATGTTGAACTCGGCCTGCTCTGCAGCAGTGGGCAGCACGCCGGGCTCGGCAGGGAAATCCGAAGACCTAAGGGAACAGACGCGCGTCAGAGCGGTCCGGGGGAGGGCCATCCGCCGGTTGTCGAGGGTGAACACAGCGGCGGCGGCCTCCGGGTGTCGTTTCACCAGGAGCATGGCGATATCCCCGCCATTGGAATGTCCCACTAGGAGGATGGGCGTTTCACTTGCAACCCCCTCCTGCCGCAGAGCCTGTGCCACTTGAAGAATACCAGAGGCTCCACGTTCCCAGGCAGGCATACGCCCTGCTACGATGTCTCCATCGCGAGCAAGGGGAGGGTCGTCCGGCAGATCAAACTGCGGCGCGGCGACCACATATCCCATGCTGACCAACTCGCCCGTGAGGAATGAATAGTCAGTGCCCAGATTCCCATAGCCGTGTGCAAGGATGGCAAGAGGCTTCGGATCTCCGGCCCCGGTGCCAAACAGCACGGTGGGAATGAGCCGGTTATTGGTGGGATCGGTATAGTCGCGGGTAACTGGGTGGAGCGTTGGCGCCGCCCGTGCGCCGGTCTCACGACTGGCGCAGGAGAGAAGGAGCAGGATGGGCGCAAACAGAATAGCCAGAGACT
>OBJA01000875.1_pt1 | contig 23666 bp, 19 predicted proteins | sample 1519751 | NCBI WGS metagenome assembly OBJA01 (sample SAMEA3881238, study PRJEB22517) | soil metagenome | biome: lake sediment; feature: soda lake sediment; material: sediment, water from around vicinity | place: India | collected 2013-12-23 | depth 3 m
TTCCCATTTTTCTATAACTTTCATTTATGAAAATGGAATCGATTTCACCCTCATTTTCTTCCATTGAAGCAATGCAATATCCTTGAGGTACATTATCAGGGCTGGAAAGAAAAATGAATATCTTCAATTTGCCTTTATCTGCCTTTTCTTTTAAGACATACAGTCTGTCTTTAAATTTAAATTTCTTAAAATCATTTTCGAAAAATGGTGAAACAGAAGAGTGGTGTTGATTTAACTGTAACCATAATGGTTCTATTTTTTTAATCAGCTCAATTCCACCTTCAATAAATTCCATAACAGGCATCCCCTTTGATTCTATTTCTTTTTTTTTACTTCCGAACTGTTAATCATCCACTATTTATTCAACTCCATGCTTGTTGTGACTTGTCCATAGATATCATAATAGTTCTCGACGGTAATTGCAGATACCAATTCTTTTATGTGTCAGTGCTCCTGTTTCTCATTATGTGCTAATTTTTTTCCTCGCTGGTATTGTCATCATTTGAATGCCATTAAAAAGCATTCTCTGGAAAGAGAAAATCATCTTCCCTGCTTTTTCTCTTTTATAAACATGTGCAATATTTTCCATAGTTTTTTTGATAAAGAAATCTTTATATTTCTGGTTTTCGATGTTCTCAATTATATGGTTTCATTCCAGTTGCTTTTATCATTTCCAGTATATGTTTTTCTGAATTCATGATATGAGAGTCATCAGTACTATTATCCGGGCCACATCCAATGTCAATAAATACGCTGAGGATTAATTGTTTCTATTATACTGACAAGATCAATTGCAGGTTGGGTTCGTTTATTTTTGAATTTGAGGTAATTAACTGGATTCCAATCATATTTTCCAGCCATTGTTGTTCCCTTTGGCTTTATTTGTTTTGCGATCAATTATAGTCCCGGCCATGGTATTCTTGACCAGAGATTTTATGTTTTGACTTTCTCTTTGACAACATTGAGTCCAAATCAAGTGGATTAAAAGCTATTTTGAGCAAAACTCAAGACCGATTGTCTCTGGAATTTCTCTTTCAATATTTTCAGGAATGGTTACTTTTTTGTAAAAACCTATATTTCTATTAATAATTTTCTTCCAAAATAGAAGCGCCGGTTTATTTTCTTTTAATATTTCAAGCACCCATATTCCTTTATATCTTTTGATGATTTCACAAAAAGCTTGTTCTCCGAATCCTTGTTTTCGATATTTATTAACAATAAAGAATTCATCAAGTTTATAATCTATTTTATGATGTATTCCGTTTTGCTTTAGAACAATAGCAAAACCAATCGGTGTCTTATTTGTGTAAAACAGATACACAACTATCGATTTAGGATAGTTTACTATTTCATCAAATTCAGCCATTGCAGAATCATGCGTTCTATACTTTCTCCCATAAACAATCCCATATTTATTTAGAGCAAGACTGGTATCATCCCCCGAATGTAAAAACAAATCATATCGATAGTATACATATAAATTTTTCAGTATATCTTTATTAGACTTGTTAGCTTTTGTGACTTTAATTTTCATTCATGGGTATTCCAAATCTACTATTTTGGCCTTAGAGCAAAAGATTGCCGCTGAACCGGGTAGGTCAAGGGCTTTACAGCCTCTTTCCAACCTAACGAATTCAACCGGGACTCAGACACGTATACGGCAGCTAGTTTGGTAGATACCCGGACTCTTCTACAAAGTGCCTGTCCTTGGGAATATAGTTTCTTATTATACGGTTGAGAAATTAATCTTTTTAGGACGGGTTGTCGGGACTTTGCGCTGGTCTATATCCGTATTATGACGGACAATATGCGTCTATCCAGCCTACATCAGATCTCTGCATTCTTTTCCTTTTGATTCTGTTATCTCTGTTCATCACGTAACCAGATGTTCCTTCTCAAATGGCAAACGAAGATTATGGGATTAAGACCCAAGATAAGAATCCGGGCGCCTGCCGAGGACGGCACCGGTTCTCCGCCGGGCTTGTCCTCCTCCTCGGTACCAGATCACCCTATATCATGAGTACAAGATCGGGTTGTCTGGTACGGTGCTCCCGCACACCCAAATATCGCCCCTGGCGCGTCCCAATAACAAAGGTTGTCTATGGCGTTAAACAGTACTTTTCTACTGTCGACTACCGAGAGAAGAGACCGGACGGTATGAATTTCGAAATGAATACCCTTCGGTCAACATGCTATTTGTTGTTTTAGCCAGGTACTTTAGAATATTCCATTAAGATGTACCTTCATATTAAATGGTATCGTTCTTAAGACTTAGGATAAAACCAGGTATTTCATTGAGTATTTTAGCACCAAGCAGTCGAAAAGGTGTTTGAAATCCTGGTCGTGCATTGTCCTTAAGTTTCTCAAGGACCTCAAGCGTTGTAAGATATGTAGTTTTATAAGCTTCAGGAGTCACTAATGTCGCTGTCAAGCTTGTATTTTCATTTTCAATTTTAGCATAATAGTTAACATATCCTGAATTCAATTGTTCTTCATTGGGGCCTGCCGGAAGACTGTTCATCTTTTTCTCTAAAAAAGATTGCATGACAGAAAGACTAAATAGCCATGATAAGTATTTCAAAATGAAAATAAAGGGCTTTACAGCAGGTGTAGCTTCAAAATATACTTCGATTGTTGGAATTTCGGTAGAGTATCCTAGTGTTGCCACACCGAATGATGCCGGAACGAATAATTTAGAATGGTTTTCAAACGGCCCTTGAGCAAGTTTCATATTCCTGATTTTGTGCCGTTTTCCATTTTTAATATGGTGTATACCACGTTTTATAAGTGCAATATTGCTTTTTGCTGTACCACGAGACATCGTATTCATTCCTGAAATATACATGGAAAGCCGTTGTGCATCAGGCATTTGTGTAAACAGTAATCCACCCAAACAATCCATTGGAAGGAATGCATGCCCAACTCCGGACAGAACCATGACATTGTTTTCTTTCGCCAATGCATCATAACAAGCCAGCACATCAGGATCCATTGCTAAATCAATGAAAGTAATTTTATGCTGAATGCATATCTCGACAAATTGTGGTAATTCACCAATGAACGGTCCTGCAATATTGATAACCACATTAATACCACGAAGCCCCTTTTTTATGCTTTCGTTTTTATCTAGCATGATTACTTTGTAATCAAACCCAGTCTTTTCTGAAAGACTCTTTAGCTTAGTTTCATCCCTGCCACTCAAAACGATATCTAATCCACGATTTTTTGCCTCTTTGGCAATCAATGTACCTGTAAATCCGGTTGCACCATAAAGCAGAATTCCGGCCATATAACCTCACTTTTTTGTTAATAGCATCCGTTCAGATAGTCTCAAAAACGTCTTATGGCGTAAGATCGTTACAATCTTTTTATCTTTGATTGTGCTGTAGAAATTTTTTTCAGATGTTTTCCAGGTACTATCTTGTCCTGGAAAGAGGCATGACTTCGCGGCTGCCCTCTACGGGTGTAGCGCACCGGACGGTATGGCCTGGCACGACAGCATAAGCGCGCCACACTGCGCAGCAACCAGATGAATATTCTACTAGAAGAAGAAAAAAAACTTGTGTGATATGGCTTTATTTCATATATTAATACTACCTACCTTATGCAAGGCCCTCTTGCAGACAATTTGGGTGAAGCGGAAGCGCCGGGTTTTATACCCGGCGATTCTTTTTTATGCGCAGACCCCTTCCCCCCTGTGGAGAAAGAAAAAGATCCGGAAAATACGATCTAAAACAGGATGTGTGTACTCAAACTGTAAACAGATTCTGCTTTTTACACCCCCATTTCACTTAAAAACCGGGATATATGTACTCACAACGAGTACAGTAATGAATTCCCGGCAGTTGCATCTATCCTGACCTGATCGTAACTTATAGGTATGAAACGGATCGAGCATTACGACAATTACCGGGATTTTATGCGGGATTACTTTGAAGATCGCAAGCGGCGATTCACGTTCTTCTCTAACCGCTATTTCTGTCAGAAAGCCGGTATCAAGTCTCCATCTCTTTATCAGGAGGTGGTTGAAGGGAAGAGAAATCTGACCGAGACTACGATACCCTGTTTCATAAAAGGCATGGGATTAACAGAAAAAGATGCTGCTTTTTTCAGTCTCCTTGTCCACTTAAACCAGTGTAAGACAGAGCAGGAACGAGCACTGTATGTAACTCAGCTCAAGCAGCTTCAGCAAAAAGTCCACCAGGAGATGGTGCCGGCAGAGCATTATGCATACTATGCAAACTGGTACAACCCGGTCATTCGCGAGCTCGCCTGTATTCTTGATTGGGGAGATAATTACGATCTGCTTGCCCGTGCAGTGAACCCTTGTATAAAGAAAAGGGAAGCGCGAGAAAGTGTCAATCTGCTCCTTCGGCTTGGGTTTCTCACCAGAGATTCAAATGGAAAATATTTCCAGGGTGCACCTGCCATCACCAGTGGGTCTCATGTGCACGCAGCAGGTGTCCGCCATATTAATAAACAGTTTTCGGAACTTGGTACCCAGGCAATCGAGACGTTTGATTCCTCCCTGCGACATATCTCCAGTATGACTGTCGGTGTTTCTGAGGCATCCTTTCGACAGATCAATCAGGAGATCGAGGAGTTCAAAGATCGGCTTCGGAGAATTGTAGATGATGACAAAGCGACCAATTCAGTTTATACTGTCAACATTCACTTTTTTCCGGTAAGTACAAAAAAAAAGGAATCATAATGAGACGTCTGTTACCGGCTGGGCTGGTTCTGTTCTTTTTTATCATGCAATGCAGTTCACCAACTGCAGGTGGCTCAAGTGACCATGGCAATGCGAAGCTTGCCGGTAGAATAACCGATAAGAGCGGAGCGCCTGCTGCAAATGTTCCGGTCAGACTGCTTTCTGACACGCATAACCCCCTCAGGAATAAAAGTGATGCCAGGGAAACCACAACCGATTCCAATGGATATTTCTGTTTTGATACACTCAGGGAGGGTGCGTACTGTATTTCGGGCAAAGAGTTCTGGAGCGGCCATGCGTTTGTGAAAAAAGCAATCAGGGTACCTACCGATACGAGCCTGACTGATGTTGGTTCTGTTGCGATGAATGTAGCGGGAAGAATGTATATCGATGCAGATTCGGCCGGTCTCAAAAAGGGTATGGCTGTGTATCTTCCGGGGCTACCCATCTCTCAGGAAGTCGATTCATCCGGAATTGTCTATATCTGTGATGTTCCTCCGGGAACGGTTGCTTTGAGCGGATTTGAACCATCTGAGGATAAAGATGTTGCACTTGGCAAGGAATATGAAAATCTGGATATCATTCCGGGGGGTACACTGCTTCTGCCCTTCCGTTCACCGCGGCCGTATTACATCAAAGAGGATAAATCTATACAAACAGAACTGGAAGGGTGTACAGATACAACATATCTGTTCAGTGCCGTTTTGCCATCAAAGCCACTGGATGGAAACTATATATACCGGTATTCCTGGGGTGATGGAATTATTTCTGAGTGGAATCCCTCACCACTACAAAGTTATAGCTGGTCCGGTCCGGGGACCTATTATGTGCAATGTCAGGTAATGCGTACCGGACAGTATCTTGCCTGGTCTGATCCGATCCTGGTCGAAATACAGACGGCTCCGGTTCATAAGTAGAATACAGTGATACAGTTTGACTTATAAATAACCTGTCACTTAAACCTTATACCAAAGGAGGAGGGTATGCTACACCCTTGCGTTAGCAGAATAGTAATTGCTGGAATTGCTATTGCTGGTGTTTTACCGGTTTCTGCCGCTAAATTAACAGTTTCAAAATCTGGGACTGGGATGTTTTCAACGATACGTGCAGCATTGGAGGCGGCGGCACCAAATGATGAGATCTGCATTCTCGATGCAGCAGTATATGAAGAGCAGGTAAATTTTTATGAAAAAAGCAGGATTGTGTTGCGTTCTGAGTATCCTGAGTCGGATGCCCGGCCGGTTATCAAATGGCGGGATACAGAGAACACGGGACCTCTGACATGTCAGGATGCCACCGATGAGGATAAAATAACGTTTGATAAAAACGGTGCTTTACGTATAATGAAATCGCGGGATATCACTATCGAGGGTATTATAATCGATGGAGGTGGTACCTTCATTTTCGGAGCTGAAGCAGTATGGGCTGAACCGGGAGGACCGTGCCGGTATCCGAATCAGGCTGGTAATGCCGGTATGGCAATCTGGCGTTCAGCTTCGGTTACCGTTAGAAATTGTGAGATTCGAAATGCCTATTATGGTATCAGTATTAAAGATATCAATGAAGGCGGCCGATGCGGTGCCTGCTGAAGTACCGTTATCAATGGGAAAGAGCGGAAATCACATTATAGAATATAACCGAATTCACGATAATTCATGGGGTATCTCTTTTGAGAACTTATGGGATCTGGGATCGGTGGTCCGCTATAATCTCTTCTACGAGAATCATCACCACTCAGATTCGTTGGGCCAGGCTGTTAAAGAACTCACCTCCGAAGGAGCTCTTCAGCCAGGTGGCGCACTGTTTTTCAAGGATGGCTTGTTGTCTCCTATAGCAATATACAATAACACCTTCTGGCATAATTACCTTATCTTTACCGGTCACTGGCGTGCCGGGTCGCACTACCTGATTTTTAATAACATCTATGCACAACCCTACCGCTACTACAGTGCCGATCCACTGTATCCGAATCCCTTCTTAACGCTTGATCCCTCGTTTGTGTTCAGGATGCATAACTGTGTCTATGCTGCACAGGTATCAGAGCCAAACACCTACCAGGTCAGGATTATGAACGGTATTGGTCCGCTTTCCAGAACCGGTTCAGAATACTTTGAGGGAAGTTTAATTGCCAGTACCAATGGCAGTGCTTTCCCGGCTGAAGCAAATATTCGCTGGCTGGAGACCAAGTTTAAATCGACCGATCCGCAGAGTCCGGATTTTCTCGTTCCGGATTGGGATGATACACTTGTTCAGCGGTTCATACTTGACAAGGGCTGGCCTGAAGCTGGAATAGTTGATCCGGATGGCTCACCTGCGGATCTGGGAGCAATATCTGCATCTGGAAATCCTCGTACAGCAGAAAATGTGAAACCAGTTACTCCGGTGTTGTTGGTAGAGCAGACAGCGACACTGAATTTTTCCATCTCCTTTGGAAACCCGAAGATTGAATATATCCGGTTTATAGAAAATGTTGTGTTTCAACCCGATGCATTCGCTGGAAATGTCTACCCGATCCAGGCCTCAGCAATCCTGCCGGTTCTTCCGGTTCCAAACGTACAGAGTGGGTTCAATACACTCAATATCACAATACCACAGCGCGATGAAACTCAGTTGTATGGTTTCTTTGAGCTTCTTGTGAGCGGCGAGGATAGTAATGGTGAAAAGGTGTTTGCAACCGGATTTCTGCCTTATCGGGATTTGAGTACGTATAACGATCTGATCCAGATTACCTTTCTCGATCCGGTGACAGGTGAACTGGTGAGCAGTGTTGAAAGTGGGGACCAGGTGGTACTCTCTATTACCTGTAAGGACCCCTCGCTCAAGCAGGCAGATGCTGTTGCTGTGAGTCTTGCCTCAGGAAACAATCTGGTCAATAAACAGGGAGAAACGGTGGTTTTTACTGCTGCTAATCTGGGAACGTTTACCGATACCGTTGTCTTCGAACGAAATGTTTTAGAACAGTATGATTTCGTAACGCTTTCTGTTATGACTAATGATGGTCAATCGGCTCTTTGGATGTCGGTGCCGTTGAAAATAACAAATGCAACAAGTGCGAAACCTGTTTCAAATCGTACAGCAGCGAAAAAATCTGGAGAGGGCTCGGTTTCGGTATATACGCTTGCTGGAAAGAAACTCGGCAGCTATGTGTTGAAATCGCAAAACATCGAGCACATGTTAGCAAAGCGCCTTCCGCGAGGGACCTACCTGGTTGTTCCTGATAAGCTGGTAAAGGTATCGGGTTCACTCAGGAAACCCTGTAAGGTAGTAATCCGGTAGCCGATGCTGGTGGTGTAGTCCGGAACCTTGTTCATTGTGCTTGATAGGGGAGGCACCCCGCTGTTGTGGGGCTGCTTCCCGTTTTTTTATTTACGATTTACACTGGTTCTGAGTTCTCCACCGATAAACGAGGCATTCTCCGGAATACTCAGAGGCATGGCTGTGAATGGGGATTTCCAGAGCTCACCTGATGGGAACGTAACGGCGCTCTGGCAAATAAGAAGGTACTCTCCAGGAGCTGCTAGAAGAAAGGTACTGCTTTCAGGATACAGAAAAACCTCTGTTCTCCTTCCTGAATGCTTATTGACAAGATTCAATTCGTAGGAGTAATTTTTTAAACTGGCCAGTTTGATTATGGAAACATTGTTCACGTGGTTTCCGGATGCAAGTGTCGTGTGTGAGGGGTCGATTCGCACTGTTGGAGCGAAAAACAGATTGTTCCATTCCGATATGTATTGATCAGTGGAGAGGCTGCGGACCGAGAGAGCTGCCAGAGAGTTATCTGAGCGGGCATGTTCGGAACAGCGCTTGATACCATCGAGGATAGTTTGCAGGTCATTGGAGGGCTTTTTTGCAGGTGTACTGATCCAGATCACATATTTTTCGATCTCTTTTCGCCATAATTCGGAATTTAGGATTTTCGACCTGTTGACATCGGGCACTTTCATCGATGGTGTTACCTGCAGAAGAGAAGAAACATATAACGTAAAAGCATCCTGAAGTTTCCCTGTTATCTCTGCTTCTTTGGCTTTCTTCAAGTCGGGTGCTTTCTTGGGTGTACTGCATGAGATGATCAACGAGAGAAGAATAGCAGTATTGATAATGACACATTTTTTCATGATAACCTCTTACTGTCAAAAAGTGGGCTCTCCATTCTAATATATACAGAAACACTGATCAATCGCTACTCTTTAAAGTAGTACCGCTGTTGTGGGATGAGGGGGCCTGGAAATACCCTGAGAGTAGAAGTGTCATTGAATGAAAAATTAAATGTTAATTTATGGTGAAAAACAGAAATAAAGAGTGTATAATCAGCTGTTACATTGCATTATGCTGTGGTGAAATGTCGCACTGAAATGGTCGGTGCAGAAACGGTTCGTATATGAAGAACATTATGATTTGTGAGGGATTGAGCTAGTGTATCTGAAACTTAAATCAACCACTGCGATGTACCCCAAACTATATTATTCGTACTCCGTATAGGGGGGATTAAAATTTCAGATTTCAGATCTCGGATCTCCAGGATCAATTTTCCTGGAATCTTCGTGCTCATGTGCGGGATCAGAGTAATTCTCCACTCCTGAACGGGGATCTTTTGATCTTACCCCCGATGGGGATCCCAGTAAAACGTATCCCGGTTTTTTGAGGTGTTCCGTCAGGAATTTTCAATCTTGTAGAACAGTCGTGCATTATTTGTAAGCATTGAAGGGAGATATAATGAAAGCAAAAGTAGTTGCGGAGAAACCCGAACCGCGTGTTGTAGGCGGTGTATCGCTTTTCACCGAATTTGATATCTATCTTTTTAAAGAGGGCAATCATTTCAAGTTGTATGAGAAACTCGGTGCTCACCCCATGACCCACAACGGGGTCAAGGGAACCTACTTTGCAGTCTGGGCTCCTAATGCCAAGTTCGTATCAGTAGTTGGCGATTTCAACTACTGGGACACGCAGAGCCATCCGTTGTACGTCAGGTGGGATAGTTCAGGTATCTGGGAGGGGTTTATTCCCGGAATTGAGAAGGGCGCCCTTTACAAGTTTCATATCGACTCTCACGTTAATGGGTACAAGGCAAACAGAGGCGATCCGTTTGCGCTTTTCTGGGAAGTACCCCCCAGAACATCACCGATTGTGTGGGATCTTGAATACGACTGGCAAGATACAGAATGGATGAAAAATCGGAAGAAAAATAACGATCTTACATCACCCATTTCTATTTACGAGATTCATCTGGGATCATGGAAACGCAAACCGGAAGACGATAACCGTTGGCTTACCTACCGGGAGTTGGCTCCGGAGCTTGCAGAGTATGTTAAGATGATGGGTTTTACCCATGTGGAGTTTCTCCCGGTCATGGAGCATCCCTTTGCGGGCTCATGGGGATACCAGACAACCGGATATTTTGCTCCTACAAGTCGTTTCGGTACTCCACAGGATTTCATGTACCTCATCGATTACCTTCATCAGCAAGGAATTGGTGTGATTCTGGACTGGGTGCCCTCTCATTTTCCCGGTGATGAGCATGGGCTGGCTTATTTTGATGGTACCTGCATCTTTGAGCACTCCGATCCCAAGAAGGGTTTTCATCCGGATTGGAAGAGTTTCATCTTCAATTATGGTCGCCATGAGGTACAGGCTTTTCTGCTGAGCAGTGCACTTTTCTGGCTTGAAAAGTATCATGTTGATGGTATCAGGGTGGATGCAGTGGCATCGATGCTGTATCTGGATTACTCCCGTTCAGAAGGAGAGTGGATACCGAACTGTTTTGGTGGTCGTGAGAACCTGGAAGCGATCGCGTTTCTGAAACGGTTTAACGAGGAGATCTACAAAGCCTACCCTGATGTGCAGACTATTGCGGAGGAATCAACAGCCTGGCCGATGGTATCCAGACCTACCTATGTTGGCGGGCTTGGATTTGGCATGAAATGGAACATGGGATGGATGCATGATACACTTGTTTACATAAACAAAGAGCCGATTCATCGCAAGTACCACCATGGTGAGCTCACATTCAGCATGCTCTATGCGTTTACCGAAAATTATGTTCTGCCGCTCTCGCATGATGAAGTGGTGCATGGAAAGGGATCTCTGGCCAACAAAATGCCCGGAGACGACTGGCAGCGGCTCGCCAACCTTCGACTGCTTCTTTCTTATCAGTTCATGCATCCCGGAAAAAAGCTGCTCTTCATGGGTGGTGAAATCGCCCAGTGGAATGAGTGGAAACACGATCACAGCATCGACTGGCATCTTGCACAATGGGATCGTCATGCCGGAATTCAGAAACTGGTTTCCGATCTTAACAACGTCTATAAATCGGTTCCAGCTCTTCATGAACTTGACTTTGATCACCGCGGATTCGAATGGATGGACTGCAACGACTGGGAAAACAGCATTCTGACTTTTGTGCGCAAGGGGACTGCTCCCGGAGAGATCGTTCTGGTTGGGTGTAACTTTACTCCGGTGCCCCGGCTCAGTTACCGGGTGGGTGTGCCGGTGGCTGGCTACTGGGAGGAGATTCTCAACAGCGATGCCCGTGAATATGGTGGCGGCGGTATAGGCAATGCCGGAGGTGTTTCATCTGAGCCAACTCCATGGCATGGAAAAGAGCAATCCGTGCCCGTTACCCTTCCCCCGCTTGCAGTTGTCGTTTTTAAATATAGACCATAATGTATGGCCGGCCCGGAATAATCCGGGCCCCCTTTTCTTCAGGTATCTCACCCGACTTTCTCATAAGTATTTCTTGTTTTTAGATATCGACACTCCCGGATGGCGATCTCATTTGGGTGGAGGAATCTATTGAAACCATGAAAGCGATGGTGTTACGGGTACAGAAGCGTCCTTTGGAGTTGGAGCGATTACCTGTTCCGGGAGACTATGAGATAAGGATTAAAGTAGTAGCCTGTGGGCGTGCAGAACCGATTAACATATAGTAGACGGGGAACTGATATCGCCGAAACTGCCCCTCGTACCGGGCATCAGATAGTCGGGATAGTAGATAGGATTGGTATGCATGTATCCCGTTTTTCACCTGGAGATCATGTCGGAGTGCCCTGGCTTGGATCTACCTGCGGGACCTGCTATTACTGCAGGGCACAAAAGGAAAACCTCTGTTAAAGGCGGTGATTACCGGATATACCAGAGATGGTGGATTTTCCGAATACGCAGTCGCCAATGAGCAGTTCTGTTTTTCGATACCGCAGGGGTACCCCGATGTCCAGGCTGCACCTCTTTTGTGTGCCTGACTGATTGGTTACCGGGCATATACATTTGTGAGGGTTGGATTAAGAGTAGGAATGTATGGATTTGGTGCTGCTGCACACATTCTCACACAGGTAGCGCTTTTTGAAGGAAAACAGGTGTATGCATTCACGCGACCTGGTGATTTGGAAAGACAGCGGTTCGCACTGAATTTAGGAGCAGTGTGGGCAGGGGATTCCAGCGTGTTTCCCCCTGAACATCTTGAATAATATTCGCTCCCGCAGAAAGCATCGTCCCTTCAGCACTGAGAGCTGTCAGACCGGGTGGAACCGTTGTCAGTGCGGGCATTTTCATGTCCGATATTCCCTCTTTTCCTTACAAACTGCTCTGGGGAGAGCGGGTGCTCAGGTCGGTAGCAAATCTGACCCGTAAAGATGGAGAAGTGTTCCTGCAGCTGGCACCATCGATTCCGGTGAAAACAACGATAATAACCTATCCACTGGAAAGAACAAACGACGCTCTCTCAGTTTTGAGAGCAGGAAAAAATTAAAGGTGCAGCAGTCGTTACAGTATGATATCATTGCAAAAAGCGGGTAATTATATGAATAGAAAATTGCATATTGGCGGAACTGTTTCGGCTGAGGGTTGGGAAGTCTTCAACATTCAGCAATCCGAGATGGTCGATCATGTTGGTGATGCCCGTGATCTGTCCCGATTCGCCGATACCACGTTTGATTGCATCTATGCATCACATGTGCTTGAGCATTTCGGCTACAAACAGGAGATAAGCAATGTGCTGCATGAGTGGTTCCGTGTTTTGAAAAAAGGAGGTACTCTGTATGTGAGCGTACCGGATCTCGACATTCTTGCTCAGCTTTTGCTGATGAAAGATAAACTGTCATTGGAGGAGCGGTTTCAGATCATGCGCATGCTCTTTGGAGGCCACACCAATGAGTACGACTACCATGCGACCGGGCTGAACCTCGATTTTCTATCGCTTTTTCTGCAGGAGTGTGGATTTACGAAGATACGGCGGGTTGCAACATTCGGATTGTTCCAGGATACCAGTACACTGTTGTTCAGAGGAATTCCCATCAGTTTAAATCTGAAAGCCGAGCGGCCGCTCTGATCGGGGCCAGCCACAATTCTGCTGTTTTAAATCCTGTTCTCTTGTTTCCAGGGTCTGAAACACCTATTTTGTGATGGCAAGAGGGGAATCCAGCGAAAAATAACGTCTTAAAGAGGGTCCCTTCCGGGCTTTTGGGCACAACGCATTTAGAATATATATGTTCAAAAACTATTTCTTTAAACATTCTAAAAGGATTTGTCCTATGAGGTTTCTTGCAGTTTGTGTGGTTCTTTTTCAGGTACTCTTATATCTAACCTCCTGTGAAAACAATCCATCAGGTCCTGATGTGGTGTACGATACACTCTTTGTAGAAGATGCGCGGATCTCTCATACGAACTGGATTCTTAAAACAGTCGATACGCTTAAAACAAAGGGTTCATCCCAGACAACGGTAATTACAACTTTTACGGAAAAAAATGCCCCCTACCTGCTTCGTTTCTCCGATGATTCAGTGGTGATTTATTCCCAGGATGTAAACGTACAGGAAACCTATGAGGCATTGTGTCCCTTTGGTGTGAATAAAACCCAGCTTTTTATGCAGGGAGAGGTGCTGAATTATACACTCATCGTAGACTCGGTCCTTTCAATTACCAAATCGGTAAGCGATGAGATCCAGATTATCAGAAATTTTTATCCCTACAAAAAAACCGCTTATCCCCCTTCTGGCTGGCTTACTGTGCGGCTCGATCCCTCATCAGATGACAAATACGAAAGAGCCTATGGATTGATAGATACAACAGTGCTGAAAAATGACAGCACCGTTCAGGAGCATAGTATTTCTTCCGGAGATCAGGATTGTTTTTCTCTGGCAGTGAAGAAAAATCTGGTTTACCTGGTGAATGCATCAGATCCGGATTCAGTCGGTACACATCCGCAAATCAAGCTCTATGATTCTACCGGGACACAGCTTGGTGCAGGCACAAAAGAGGGTCACGGTGAGAAGATTGAATTCGGAAGTGTGTATACGGGCAAGGTTTATCTCACAGTAGTCGGTTTCGATCGAACAGCTCATGGCCGCTATAAAATCTTCGCCGTGGTTGTCGATACGCTCAAAAATGACAGTGCTGAACCCAATGATACCTCATCAAAAGCCTATACCCTGACAGGAACATCTGATGAGTTTACGGGAACATTGCTCAATAATGATGTTGACTGGTTTAAATTTGTGGTAAATGAAGGGAAAAACATCTCGATCATATTCGATTCACCTCTAGCACTAAGTGCTTCAGTTTATGCCAAAAGTAACCTGAATACACCATTGAGCAGTTTCGGCAACAGTACATCACTGATCTATACAGTGCAGGATTCAGGTATGTATTATTTGAAGGTGACATCCTCAAGCGGAACTATTGGTCGGTATAATCTGGAGTTTGCTCTGTTTGATTCAACCAGCGACAGATATGAGCCTGACGATACCTGGCAGCAGGCAACGGCTATTGGGACAGATGATATTTCTCAGTGTCATATCCTGGCCAGAGGTGAAAAGGACTACTACTCTTTTGTGGCGAATGCAGGTTTTACCTATGTTATCCAGACCAGGGGAGAGGTAGATACAAAGCTGACACTGTACAGTACCGATGGAACCTCTGTTCTGAAAACCGATGATGATGGCGGGAGTGGTCGTAATGCACTGATCACCTTTGTGCCTGAAAAGAGTGGCACATATTACTTTGCGGTGTATGGTTATGACAACTCAAAGTATGGTATCTACACGATTGCGGTTACTGAAGAGTAAGCTGTTTTTTTGGGGGGGTGTAATGCCCCCCCCGGCCCTGCAGAGGAATACCATGCATTTAACCATGCGTAAAACTGTACCACGATACACCCGTGATTCTATCACCTCATATCTTCTTGTGGCAAACATGACAACCGGCTCAAAGCATCTGACAACCACTCTGGTCGAGATGGAAACCGGTGGGAAACTGCACATGACAGTCGGAGATGAGGAGAGAGCCGCTCAGGAAGGTGATTCTGTTTTCATACCATCACTTGAAAAGCATGGACTTCACAATACCGGAGTACAGAAACTGATATATCTTAGTGCGGGCTCTCCTACTAGGAGAACAGGAGGCTCAGTTATGGCCGCTTCCCCCACTGTGTGAAACTGAAAAAAAAAGAGTAGTACCAGGATAAAACGACAGTGTAGAAATAATACCGTACCGGTTGTTCGCTTCACTCTGGTTTCAGTAATTTCCAGAACCGCTCCCTTTTCCTTGTTTCCTGGATAAAGCATATATATTTTGTTTTAGCTTTGCATGTATGCTGATCCCCTGATAGTATGAAAAAAGCTGGCTCAAAATAATCAGTATACAGTGGTAACCTGAAATTCTGTGAGGAAATCCATGCGTTTTCTTTTCTGTATCCTCCTGTTCTCTTTTTCCACTGTCTTTTCGATTCAGACACCACCAACATTCGTAGTACTCCCTATACAAGCCAGACCAGAACTGAAGGTGTCAGGGGCAATTGCCACAGATGATCTTATCAGGCACCTCAAAGAGAATGGTGTCAATGCTGTGGGCACTCGTTACTTAACAGCTGCGCTGCAGATTGAAATATGCTCCACTATGGCCTGCATGAAAAAAATTGCCAATCTGGTGGGTGCAAAATATCTGGTAAGCGGTTCTCTGGGAGGAGACAGCGTAACCAGTACCGTGGATTTCAAACTGTTTGACATCGGTGCAGAAAAAGAGCATTGCGCCTTTAATCAGGTTATCATTGGGGGCGCTCAGGCACTGCAGCTATACATGCCAGAACTGGCATCTCTGCTGGTGTCATCTATCAGCAATACCCTCCCTGCCAATCGACAAACCCCGGATCATGTCGTTGCGAAAGAACCGCCACAAACCGATAGTGTTCAGGCATTCCAGGAAGAACCGGTAGATACGGGCAGCACATTAAAAACGGATCACGTAAAAGTTTCTGTAAAACAGGTGAAAATAATCGAACCTGAAGAGAAAGCAGATGCATATATCTCCGATACAGTTCCTTCGGGAGATAAGCAGCTTATAACAGCACTGTCTGTGACTTTCGATAGCCCAGAGGACACCCTGGAAAAGCCACTCCAGGCATCAAACCCGATGCCTGCCCGAATCTTTGAGAAACAGGATACTGCTGCGGACCAGTGCGATTCATTTCAAAAAACTGCGCCTGTTCTGATTTCGATGCCAGAGGAGCCTTTCCCTGCAAATGTTCTGAAAACCCCTGCTCAGGGAGACAAGCATCAGGATTTTGCAGGTGTAAGGCGAAGCATGCAGGACCCGTTTTCATGGAAACAGGAATATTATAAACCAGTGCGCTTGACCGGATTTGGAGCTTTGGCAGCTGCAGGATATATAGGCGCATTAGTGGTCAACGGGAAGGTGCGCTCAAGCCTTCAGGAGGAGAGCAGCGCATTTGATGCCTATATGGAATCTGATGCTGCCAGTGCGGATGCTGCCTACAGAGAGTATTCCAGGAAAACCCAGAATACCGACCGACTTTCGATACAGCGTACATGGTGGTACTTTATTGCCGGTGTTGCAACAGTCGGTTTTACCTTTTCGGTATTCTTCTGAATATGCAATCTTGAAGAAAAGAGCTTTCATGAGATCTCATGATGGTATTAAAAAAATAGTGGCTACATGCGGGCTGATGGTATCTTTTGTTTCTGTAATACTCTTACAGCAGTGCGCCAGCCGTGATGAGGATATAAAGGGCCGGCTTAATCCCTTGGACCCATTGCGTGAAGAGACGATTACGGTACGGGGGGTATCACGGTTTCTGTCTGTTGATTCGCTCTGGAGAGATTATGATTTCATCAGATCGAAAGGGACACTTGCCTGCTCCATTAGGTCGGATGTCTCATACTATACTCTTTTTTCGGGTACGCAGCGAGATTCTCTTGATTCTCTTTTAAGCGGGACAACTGCAGTATTTAATCTCTCTGATTTAACATATAATACAATCTACTATTTTCGCCTGCAGTTTTATTCCCATGATGGCACAGGTATCGTCGACTCAGGGTGGTTTTTAACACCTGCAGGAACACCTCCAGTTCCACCCGGGTGGATACATGCAGAGGGTTCTGTATATGGAATTCAGATATCCTGGGATTCGGGTGATGCAGCATCAGCGTATTGTATTTCCCGCCGGGGTCCTGATGAGAACCTGTTTTTACCCGTGACTACTATTGATACCAATGTGCTGTTTGATAGTGTCAAAACGTATGGGCTATACACGTACAGAGTTTCCACCTGTAATATTCATGGAGAAGCACAGTGCACTACGATGGCTTTCTCTCAAAAGCTCATCCCGCTCAATCCTCCTTACAATGTGGAGGCTTCACGGGGCCTCTACCCTGATAAAATAGTACTCTCCTGGGCACCCGATATCGAAGCTGCGGCTTACCGGATTACCCGTGCATCCTTTGCTGAGGGCCCCTATACAGATCTGGGGACAACAAACGATTCTCTGTTTATCGATACGGTTACTGAAAAAGGGCTCCAGTTTTACAGGGTTGCCGCGATGGACGATTCCGGCCGCTTCGGAGTATCGGGCAGCACTGTCAGCGGATATATTCTAGACAGCTTGCCTATACCTGCCGGTCTGAGTGCATCTCAGGGTTTATATCCGGACTATATCAGCATCTCATGGTATCCGGTACCAGGAGCAACAGCCTACAGGGTCTATCGTTCACGTACCTCAAAACAGTTTTCCCTGCTCCAAACAACAGTGGATACGATGTGTTTCGATACGGTAACGAACGCATACCCTTGGTTTTATACTGTATCTGCAGTTGACAGTAACGGTATCGAAACAGAAATGACTCTTGCTGTCATCGGTCAAGTCACCGATGTGCCACCGCCTCTCAATGTTGAGGCATCAGACAGTTCCAACCCGACCTGCATTGTAATTTCCTGGGACCCGATAAAGGCCTCGGTGTATTATATTTACCGATCGCTTGTGTTTGCCTCCGGATATGAGCTGATCGATTCCACAAAAAATTCTGTTTACTATGATACACTCACCTCCTCTACCACTGCTTATTACAAGGTAAGTGGTCGTACCGATTGGGGGATCGAGAGCAGGCTCAGTGATCCGGATATGGGTTCACTGATGCTTCTTGGAACACCGGAGCGTGTTACTGCATCCAGGGGAACATATGTTTCCCACGTTACCGTTTCCTGGAAACCGACTCCTGGTGCAAAGCTATACAATGTATACTGGTCTGCAAGTCAGATGTATAATTTCGGTCTGAAAGACTCGACCTCCGATACCGTGTTTATCGACACTGCAAATACTCATCTGTATGGATATTACAAAATAGCTGCAATTGATGGCGCCGGAAATGAGGGGAATCTGAGTTCCCCTGTTCTTGGCTATAGCGATTCACTGTCTGCTCCTGCAGGACTCACCGCATCAAGGGATAATCCTGGGAGCATACTTCTTAGATGGAACAGTGTTCAGGGTGCAGATCGCTACATCGTGTATAAATCGAGCCAGGTACAGAGTTTCTTCAGTGCAATTGATACTGTTTCTGACACGGGTTTCTCAGATACAAATGTTACAGGCTCTGCTTACTATCTGATAACTGCCTTGTACCGTTCTCAGTCGGGTCCAACCAGTATGATTGTTTACGGCTCAACTCTTCTTCCACCCTCCTATGTCTATGTCACCAATGGAAATTATTCCCTCCGTATCACCTGGCCGACAGCGTATGCAGCAGATTATTACCGTGTCTATAGATCTGTCAACGATAGCGTGTATACCAGGATCGACACGACATCGAGCCTTTTTTATGAAGATACCCTGAGTGAATCGGGAATCTGGTATTACAGGGTGACTTCTGTAAACGACAAAGGGGAGAGCCCTCTGAGCAGCTCAGGTGCAGCAGCTTTTGTCCGGGGACCCGCTGCCATTACCTGTACTTCCGGCTCCGGTTCATTACAGCTTACCTGGAATCGTGTGCAAGGAGCAGTTGTATACCAGATATTCCGCTCAACAGCTGACACTACCGGATTTGTCGCCTGTGCAACTGTAACCGATACGATGTATGTTGATCGCCCAGCCAGATCGGGCACCTACTATTACAAAGTACGGGCCTTTACCGATATGTATAGCTCATACAGTGCTACTGTGGGTGGAATGGTCACTGCTGCTCCATTGCCTCCTGTCAGGATCAGTTCTGAAAGCGGTGTCGGGTATATCAGGCTTACATGGAGTCCCGATCGTACCGGTGAGATGCCAACATCCTATATAATTTACCGATCAACCAGTTCATCATCTCTGTTCTCTCCTGTTGATACCATAACCGATACGGTGTTTGTCGATTCGATCGATACTCTGGCCTACTTTTACTACAGAATAAGTGGTGTCAATGCTTCCGGAGAGGGACAGCAGACTGGAATCTGGTCCGGATCAAGTCGTTTGCCGGCCGCTCCGAATATTATTTCTGTAAGCAATGTGTATGGTACCCATGTAGTTGTGCAGTGGAATACGGTTCAGGGTGCACAATCGTACATACTTTACCGGGCTACCTCCTATTCGGGAGTGCGTCAGGTAGTTGACACAACTAGTGATACTTCCTACCATGACTCCACATGCACTCCCGGGACTACCTGCTACTACTGGGTTGCATCGATCGGTATTACCGGAGCAAGCAGCACCGGCTTGTATGGAACCGGGTTCATACTTCCCCCACCTCTGCAGATAACAGCTGCACAAACACCTTACCATCTCAATGTATACTGGACCTTTGTTTCAGGCGCACAGCAGTATCGCATATACCGGGCTGGCAGCAGTGAAGGTCCCTTTTCATTTCTGGATAGTACAGCCACAACATCATACAATGATACTGTGCCGGACGGTATGACCTACTATTACCGGGTCGCAAGTGTGGGGGCAAATGAGAGTGGTTTGAGTGTGATTTCAAACGGAGCAAAGCTGAGTCTGCCATCTATCCCCGAAATTCTATCAGTCTCGCAGGGAAGTTACGACAGCAGTATCAGTGTAACCTGGGGCACAAGTAGTGGGGCGAACAGCTACCTTCTGTACCGATCTTCAGATTCTTCACTTGCATCTCTTGTCCTGGTTAGTCAGACAACCGCAACCAGTCTCTACGATACCGTGTCATCAGATTCCGTTTATTATTACAGAGTCAAAGCTGCCAACCAGGCAGGACAGAGCGTGCTCAGCTCTGCGGTTTCCGGATTTCGCATGCCTCCGACACCTCCATCACCGCCGGAGAGTGTGGATGAACCGGTATCGGCACCCGACTATATCCATCTTTCCTGGGATGCACCACTCCAATCGGTACCTTTTGAGGGATACAGAATTTACCGCTCAACAGCAGAAGCAGGTACCTATGAACTGATCGACAGTACCACGGTAACGACCTACGAGGATTATGCACCAGAGTCATTTCCGACCCTTTACTGGTACAAAATAGCCAGTTTTAACAGAATAGGGGAGAGTGAGAAGACTGCTCCGGTTTCGGGATCACGGAAATAGGGCAGGGAGACTCTCTTGGCCTCTACCTCCTTGTGGAGTGCCCGGAGAGGTTTAGTGAGAAGAATCTCCCCACCTGCGATTCATACTGGCGGTACTGTTGCCCATACTTCTCTCGCAAAAACTCCTCCTCCTGTCTGATCTGAATGCCGATGAGAAAAAATGACAGGACTAATGCGTATAACAGTGTCGAAGAGGGGATGATCAGAAATAAACCGGCCTGAAAAAGAAATAATCCGCTGAAATAGGGGTTTCTGGAATAATGATATATGCCGCTGGTTACCAGGTTGTCTTCCGTTGTTCTGTCGATTCCCACTCTCCAGGATGTACCCAGGTCTATACGCGCCCTGATTATGGTTAGTGTACCGATCACTCCGGTAATAAAACCGGTAACAGCGGCCGGAAGCGTTTGAAGCGGATAAAGATAGGAGATAAGGCCGAAAAATCTGAGTGAAAAACCTTCTGCAAGAAGTGCCACAGCATAGAGTACATAGATAGTCAGAAATCCATTCCAGATAAACTGCTGCGTCGGGTTGGTGGTTTTGGTGCCAAAATAAAAGGGAGACTTTTTAATGGCGTGACGATAGTAAAGCGTAAGTACCAGTTCCTGTAACCCATACAGCCCACCCAGAATAATCAGCAGATACCATGAACTTTTCATACATGACCGTTTTGGCCGGACCCTTTCGATGCGGAAAACCCTGCAGGTGATATATATTGTTTTGTGAGCGCAAATTCTCTCTCTATGCGTCTAAAAAGAAAAATGTATGCCACTATCAGCACTATCCGCACTGCATCAGCACGGTGGTGTAAAAAAGAACCTGACCGACCGTTTTTCAGGTATATAAGAAGTAGGTGAAGGGTACCTGCACATGCAAAATCTGATTGGTACAACTATTGGTGGCTGCCGGATCGATGCAAAGATCGGGCAGGGTGGTATGGGGGCAGTTTTTAAAGCTCATCATCTGGCACTGGATATCCCGGTGGCGGTGAAAATACTTCAGCCGCTTATGGAGATTCCGGCTGCTGAGGAGCGGTTTCTTCGGGAAGCGCGAATTGCTGCACGGCTTCGCCACCCCCATATCATTGGTGTTCACAATGTTGGTTTTGAGAACGGCATCCATTTCATTGTCATGGACTACATCGAAGGGAAAAACCTCCAGGAGATCATTAAGGAGCAAAAGAGGATCAGGCCGGAAGAAGCAGTGCGCATTACCGGTGAAATCCTCAGTGCGCTTCAGGTTGCGCTGGAGCATGGAATAGTTCATCGTGACATCAAACCGGAGAACATTCTCATTGAGAGGTCGGGGAGTGCAAAACTGGCTGATCTTGGTTTGGCGCGAATCGTGGGTGATATTTCAGTTACCCAGTCCAGCACTGTACTGGGGAGTCCACACTATGTTGCACCAGAACAAGCGGAGAATCCGGGAGCAGCTGATCACCGGGCCGATATCTACTCTCTGGGATGTACTCTGTTTCACATGCTCAGTGGTACAGCCCCCTATGGGGGGAGCTCCAGTGTGGAGGTAATTCTTAGCCATATCAAAAAACCGGTTCCTCAGGTGTGCAAACTCTGCCCGGATATCCCGGTACTTTTATCTGATTGTGTTTCGGTAATGATGGAGAAAGATCCGGCGAAACGGTATCAGACACCTGCTGAGGCATGTGCGGCACTAAACACAGTGATCAGCAGCGGAAATGAGACCGCTGTACCAACACGCCTGCATGCAAAAACGAAAAAAAATGTCGATTACAGGAAAATCGCGTTGTCACTTGTGGTTCTGATTCTTGTTTTTACGTTTGCAATTTATCTGGTGAAAGGAACGGGAAAAGAAGACGCTCCGGTGGTGTATACTGCAGATTCAATCGTTGCTCCTGATACTATTACAGATAGCGTTGCAGAGGAAAAAGAGAGTTCTGAACCAGTGCCCAAGGTGGTCCCAAAGAAAGCAGCATTGACCAAGAACCCTGAGACCGTTGCGGAGAAGAGGGCACCTGGTGCGGATAACCCGGTTCTTGCTGCGGTAAAGATAGGGGATACCGAATCGCTGAAAAGGATTCTTGACAGAGGCGTTTCACCCAATGTCGGGAGGTCATTTCCTACAACACCGCTCCATGAGGCGGTACGGCGGGGGATGACGGTAAATACGCAGTTGTTACTCGACAAAGGTGCTACCCCTAATGTGCGGGACAAGCGTGGTGACATGCCGCTTCACTACGCGCTTCGGGGAAATGAGCAGTTCATGGTTACCCTTCTGCTCCAGAAGGGTGCAGACCCCAATGCCCCCGATTATCGCGGTAAGACCCCGCTCCAAATTGCTGCATCGATCGACTCGGAATTGGAGAAGATGGTGAGAAAATATGGGGGACGGTAAAAGGGTTTTCGTACCGTAATATTGTATTAGGATTTCGCAGTACTCCTGAACTCTAATGATGTGCAGGTGTTTGCTTGAAAACATTTGACCGTAACCTTTCCAAAAGGCAAACGAAAATTTTGAGATTAAGGCCCAGGATAAGATTGCGGGCGCCTGCCGAAGACGGCACCGGTTCTCCGCCGGGCTCGTTGTTCCTCCTCGGTACCAGAGCGCCCTATGTCATGAGTACATGACCGGGTCGCCTGGTACTGTGCTCCGGCACACCCTCTGTCCCCCCTGGCGCGTCCTAATAATTAAGGTTGTCTTTGCCGTTTAACAGTACTTTTCTACTATCGACCACCGAAAGAAGAGCGATTTTAGCACGTTCCCCTGACAACACTTAAGAATTGTCTTTTATAGGGAATATTTTCAGTGGTCCTTGGGTAAAGAGATTGAGAACATTTCTGGTGTAAGTAAGAAATTGTTATACATAATAGAAGTGGAGGGAATTCCAACAGAGAAGAGCTACAATCCCACTTTCCTTTAAATTTACATAATTATAATTCTACAGAGTATTGGATTTGTTTCTGTCTCTTTCCTCTCTCTTTCCAAGATAAAACTAATCAAAATAGGTAAACAGTAGTTATACGAGCGCCAGCCCGGACGGAGGGTAAAGCCTGAAACGGCAGTGAAGGCTTTAGAATGTATATACCCAGGCAGTCTTCTGCCGCAGGGATATACATACCGGCTCACGTCAGTGAGAGCCCGCAGGAGGGGCGCCGCTTCCGAGCGGGGC